>Ga0194133_10000243_pt1 | contig 115333 bp, 109 predicted proteins | sample TA2KigOf40mmetaG_FD_155448 | JGI IMG/M metagenome (GOLD analysis project Ga0194133, IMG submission 155448) | Freshwater microbial communities from Lake Tanganyika, Tanzania - TA2015055 Kigoma Offshore 40m | ecosystem: Environmental > Aquatic > Freshwater > Lake | place: Tanzania: Lake...
CAGTATTGCATTTTTTAAATACATTTCAGACGCTTCATAATCTCCCTTATTAAGGCACAAAGAACCTAAATTATTATGTGCCTCGGCATACTCTGGATTGAGCTTAACCGCTTCCTTCAGACAACTAATCGCACGGTCATTATCGCCTTTAACAGAAAAAACAACCGCCGCATTGCTCCATGGATCAGAATAAAATTTATCAAGAGTAATCGCCTTAAAAAAATACGGCGACGCTTCTTCGTATCTGCCCGACTCTGAAAGCGCAACTCCCAAATTATTATGCCCCCGAGCTTTGTTGGGAGCGCGTTCAACAATATTCAACCAAAAAGAGACCGTCGATTCCCACACCAAATTACGAGAATATGCTGAAAATCCAAGCCCAATCATACACAAAAAACTAAATGCCATAGTTTGCGATCTGCGCGTAAAAACATTTGCAGAAAAAAGTTCATACTCACAAGCCAACTCATATAATTTGATAATCACAATGGCCATCCCAACAAAAATGCCAATCGACGCTAAGTATGATTTGTAATCACAAATCAATTCAGGAGATGGCATGATTGTGGAACGAGGAGCAACGGCTATCAAAAACCATGCCAAAGAAAAAGTATACATCGACAACTTATCTTTTACCCATCGATAAATCGCAAATGCAATCAACATCAATAATGCACACAAGGGCAAAATACAATCGGCCGAAAAAAAACTTTTAACCAGCACCCAATCATACTCAACACTCAACTTAAATGGGGCAAAATAAATAGCCAAATAATGTAAAATTACTTTAAATTCAGAAATCAAAAACTTCCACGGGGTAATCATCTGTGAATACGATCCACTCAGAACATTTCCACGATTATTTGCAACTGAAGCCTTCATGCCAACAATCTGCATAAAAAAATCAGGATTAATATATTTCATCAACGTGATTAAGACGACCAACCCAAGAACCAGATGAAAAAACCAATTTTTAAAAACTTTTTTCACATCACCTTTTGCAAAGAAAAACAAATCAACTAAAACAGAAAGAAGCGGCAAAACAATAACGATTTCTTTTGTTCCGCATGACACAAAGGCAACAAAAAGAGCGCACACTTGAAAAAAGTATTTTTTCCAAACAGTTTCTAGTTCAAAACTTTTAACCATTAACCATAAAACAACCAACACAAAAAGTGTCGCCATGCCTTCTAGTCGAGCTTGAATCACATATGAAACCGTTTGTGTTTGCACCGGATGCAATAAAAACAATCCCGTTGTTAACGCTGCTATCGCATCTGCATATTTTTTTAAAAATGATTTTTCAGACAATCGGCTAAACAACCGCCTAAATAAGACAAATACCATCAATCCTGTTGCGATATGCAAAAACACATTCACTAAGCGGTAATAAAAAGGATCAAAACCACCTCCACCATACCTGAAATACTCACCCATTTTATAATTCAAGCGATTCAAAACTTCCCCGACCCATCGTGAATACTTAAACAAATGATCGCCTAAATCAAAGAAACGAATTTCAAATTTTTTACTGATGTTTGCAAGGTCATCAAACTGAAATGGGTAGGAAAGCGAAGGATAATAAAACAAAAAAGTAAGCACCGAAAGAACTACCGGTGGAACAACACTCCAATACCACAATAAAGGGGTACCATTTTCTACAACTTTTTTTTGAGCCTGGTTGACTGAATTGTGTAAATCACTTTTTTTCATCTGCTGTTTACCGATATTCATTCTCGATCTCCATGCATCACGCAGTGTAAAACCCAACATTCAAAATTAATTGTTGGATGCCAATCGCGCATAATGTAATAAAAAATCACAAGAAGTAAACGATTACGCACTAATTGACCCTCTTTTAAAAGTCTTTTATGCTCAACGTATTCTTTTTAGCAATTATTAATGGTGTTTTATGAATCAAATTATTACCTTAATTGCGCTTATATTTCTTATTTCGTTTCCACACTATTTGCTTCTCTTCTCATTCAGCAATATGGTGAGCGCACTTATCGCAAAATTTTTTGGGGACAAAGAACCTGAACGCGAAGGTTTTTTAAGCTTTAATATTGATAATCATGTCAACATTGAAAACCTTGCTCTTTTTATTCTCATGATGTCTCTTGCAAGTAGCTTGCTCTACGGAGATGGCACTAATTCACTTGCGCGTTTTATGGTAATATTATTAAGCTCTTCGGCCGTATTTGAACCAAGAATAAACCCAGAAAACTATAAGAATAATTTTCATGCTGCACTTGCTATTTTAGGAAAACCACTTGGTCGTTTTTTCTATTCATTGATTTTGTTGATTATCATGCAGACTATTCCAATAAATATTGCCCTTGTTTCAACTTCTGGTACTTGGCAAAGCCTTATTTGGCTTTTTTTAGATCAAGGAGTTAATCTCAGCCTATATTTTGCGCTCGTAGAACTTCTCCCGTTTCCTCTTTTTGCTTCTGGAAAAATCATCGAAATGCTTATGACAGAAGAACAAAAAAAATCATTCGATTGGTTCTTTGAATATGGCAACATGGTATTTATGGCATTAATTATTCTTCCTGGTATTAGTTCTTTATATTTTATGTGGATGCACAAAAAAGCATTTATTATAAAACATCTTTTAAACAGTTTCATCATCGGAACCAGTAAAACAATCTCTCTTCTTTTTTCTTAATTTTGGCGAATAACTATGGAAAACAAAAAAATTTCTCCCCTTGAACAAGTAAAGCTTCTTTCAATCGGCGTCGATCGATTAGTTGACGCAGATTTATTATTAAAAAAATTACAAGAAAACCGTCCACTCAGAATTAAATTGGGATGCGATCCAACCGCTCCCGATCTTCACCTTGGCCACACAGTTGTTCTTTCCAAGCTTCGTCAATTTCAGGATCTTGGACATGAAGTAATTTTTTTGATTGGTGATTACACAACAAAAATCGGCGATCCTACCGGAAGGTCAAAAACTCGTCCTCAAATTTCAGACGAAGAAATTCGCTCAAACGCGACAACATACCTTGCTCAAGTTGCTCGCGTCTTGGATCCCAAAAAAACAACCGTCGTGTATAATTCTGAATGGCTATCAAAACTCACGTTTGCAGATGTCATTTCATTGTGTGGCAAAGTTACAGTTGCTCGCATGATTGAACGAGAAGATTTTAGAAAACGACTAGATGAACAACAACCAATCAGCATGCATGAATTACTCTACCCGCTCATGCAAGGATACGATTCAGTTGCACTTAATGCAGACGTTGAACTTGGCGGTACCGACCAAACATTTAACCTGCTTATGGGGCGACACCTCCAAAGTCACTACGGACAAGAAAGCCAAGTCATCATCACTCTTCCCCTCCTTGAAGGTCTTGATGGCGTACAAAAAATGTCAAAATCCTACGGGAATTATGTCGGATTATTCGAAACAGCAGAAAACGCTTTTGGCAAATTAATGTCGATTTCAGATGAATTGATGTTTAAGTACGCACAGCTCCTTTTACACACATCAAGCGAGATCCAAGAAAACCAAAAAGAATCAATTAAAAACGGATCATTGCACCCTATGAGGCTGAAAAAACAAATTGCCCATGACATCGTTGCGCGATTTTGGGGAGCATCAGAGGCTCAAAACGCGTTAAAGCAATTTGAAGAGCTTTTCCAGTCCAAAGATTATTCAAATGCGGAAGAAGTAGCTCTCTTAAAATCTAGTGAATATTGGATTGTCGATCTACTCAAAGAAATTGGGGCCATAAATTCATCATCAGATGCAAAACGAATGATAGAACAAGGTGCTGTAACGATTGATGGCGATGTTATTTCTGATTTTAAAGCAATTATCAACCCCACGTCTGGTATGATTATCAAAGTCGGTAAAAAGAAAATTATTAAAATAAAGTAGATGAGTTCTTTATGCGTATTTTAAATGTTTTAATTTTATTGTTATTTGCAGCAAACTGCTCGCTCGTGAAATGTATGGAGACTAAAGGCCCAACTCCGCCTTCTCGCAGGGCTGCTATCGCAGGAATCATAGCAGGTGCAGGCGCAAGCGCTGATACCGTTGCAACAACACCAGAAGTTACTGACAAAACTCCTACGATAATTACTTCATTCGGTGATATTTTTGCTAAAAAACTTTCATCGTGCGTGGTTCAACTGGGAGCTGCACTTTTTGAAGTTTCAGCACGAAACAAAGAGGATTGTCCGTATCCAGTCTCTCTTGCTTCATACGATTTTTACAGTTCATCTTTTTATGTACATGTAATTTGCAAAAATTATACAGAACTAACCCGTGACGAACAAAGACAATCATTACCTGTGCATAAAAATAGCGATGGTACATATTTTGTATTCGCAACTTTTACTATAAATGAATACGGGACTCTACTCGCAATAACACCCGATAAAATAGTTGTAAATCCTCAAAATCCAACCGGTCGACCTGATATTTATACTCACTCGAGAATCCCTACCGCCGAAGAGATTTGGGAAGAAATAAAAAGCACTGGTGCTTCATACACTATTCTGACTCATGCGTATTGGTCCCAACCAGAATCTGACATGCGTTATCATCGGCTTTGGTAAATGTTTTCAGCCTGGATATTAAAAATTCATATTTTCGTACTTTTTTGCTGTTTTTAGAGAAAACCAAAGGCATTTGATCGTCTTTGGTTTTTCCCGCTACTCTATGATTTATACAAACAAAACACGAATAAAGCTGACTTAAACATGAATATTTTTCCTAAGAACACTTATTTTTATTATTTTTTTATAGGAATGCTCAGCATTGCCACGCCTGTCTTTGGCGCTCCGGCAACAACCGCAACCGTTAGTGCATACAGCTTTGAAGTTAAGGTTCAAAAAACAACCAAGCTTCCTGTACCAAATAGCAAAATTTGGTTTGATGCAGACTTATTTTTATCTGATTTTGCAAAAACACAATCGTACGTTACTGTTCGTAGATTGGAAAACAATGAACTACAAAATTATTTAACTCACCTGCAAGAAACAGCCCGCGATTTGTTAAAAGTTAAAAACAACAGAAAAACAATCATTGACCAGACGGGAATCATCTTTTCTGGAGAAGAATCTTCTGCGGTGATAAAAACCATCCTAAGAAAATCAGATTCTCAACTACACGTTGCCATTACTGCGTACGTTCACACCGCAACTGATGCAGAAATAATCAAAGCAATTTGCAACTTATGTAACGCGCTATTTCCGCAGTTAACATTTATGCAAAAACACGGAGCTGTTGTGGGCACGTGTGCAGTTATCTGCCTTGGAGTTCTTGGCGTTAGTCAACGAAACGTAATAAGACGAAAAGCAGCTGAAATCAAACAGCACATGCCTCTCTATCGGCTTCTTGCAACTAAAAAATTAACAATACACAAAACCCCTAGCAATACCTTCTGCACAAAATGTAATACAAAAATATCTGGCTCATGTAGTTATAAAATTACTGGGGATTTTTATCCGGAAGATGCCTATTTTCACTCTTCATGCGCATTAGAGCTAATCCCTCTTATTAAAACTCTTATTAAAACTCTTATTAAAATAAAACAAGATAAATCAACCAGGTCAGAGTGCCCTATATGCACAGAAAGCGCTCCGTTATATCGTTTAAATAACAAAAACTGCGAAAAACACGATGGTTACCAATGCTTTAGTTGCTGGCTAACCCTGTATTTAAATTCTAAAAAACAAACCAATTATGAAATTGATTCAATTGATTCTAAAAATGGAAAGAAGCGCGGTTTTCTTCATACAGATGAAAATGGTTTGCCCGTAAGGGATGGGGATGGACAGCTAATAATTGATTGGATCATTCCATTTGCCTGCCCAATCTGCAGAGAAGAACCTTCAAAATGAACCTATCAAAACATCTTTTTACACTTATTCTTGTAATAACTTCACCATGTTTCCTTCACCCTCAAAAAAACTTCTCCGGAGTATACTCCCTTGAAGTTACACATAAAAAACTTACCAAGCTTCCAGAAACACCAGACCATTACACCCTTAGTTCGGCTACATTATTTGACCATTTTTCTGCTCCGCAGCCATCACAATCTTTGGTAAAGATCGATCCGGAAATCGAAAAATGCTCACAATTTTTTATAAAAGAATGCAAAAACTTGTTACTCGCCCGGCAAGTTCGCAGATCAATTATTGCAAGCGCAACACTTAACCTGCCTGATGAAAAAACGACACTTGGCATCAAGCTGGTTCTCAGAAAAGCTGACACTCAGCTGTTTGCCGCGATCACCATTTTAAGCACGGGGTCTGTCGACAAAAAAGTACTCACAGCAGTTGCCAATATGTGCAAATCACTGATTCCACAACTTTCATTTATGCAAAAACATTGGGGGAAAACACTCACGGGAGGCATAGCTACTATCGGCATAGCAAGTGCTATTATCTCTCGCTCAAAAACGTACCAAAAATGGTATCGAAGAAAATATTTAATAACCTTTAAAAAAACATCAACATCTGAAGACTCTTCAAATAAATGTCCAGTATGCCAAATGGAATTTGAAGAAAATGAAGAACAATGGTCAACCAAGGGATGTACATGCAAAAATAGCTACTGTCATAAAGAATGTATCTTACAAGCTGTTTTATCACAGGAAGACAACGTATGGGAAGTACAAACGACTGATGGCACAGCACGAATACCAAAACCAATCGACAATCCAAGATGTCCCGTGTGCAGAAATTAATCGTATAAAAAAGTACAAAAAAACCCGCCAGCGAAAACTGGCGGGGCTGACGGGGCTCGAACCCGCGACCTTCCGCGTGACAGGCGGACGCTCTAACCAAACTGAGCTACAGCCCCATGGCTCCCCGGGCAGGACTCGAACCTGCGACCCAACGATTAACAGTCGTTTGCTCTGCCGACTGAGCTACCGAGGAATACCGTAAAACCTGCGGCTATAAAAACCACAAGAATACGAACCAAAATTGCATTGCGAAATAAAAACGTGCTAAAAAATGGTGGGCGAAACAGGGCTCGAACCTGTGACCTCCTGCTTGTAAGGCAGATGCTCTACCAACTGAGCTATTCGCCCCCGGCCATCCAGCAACGGAATATGCTTTGAATGTTACGTCATTTTATGAAACAAGTCAAAAAGAAATCTAACTTATTTTAAAAAAGATTGTTTTTTTCATATCTTTCATAAAAAAGCAATTCAGCGTACTGCTTTTTTGTTCTCTTGCAACAACTGGCTTTAACATTTTAGATTCTGCCAAGAACAGCAAACCATCTCTCAGAAAAAAATATGAAAAAAATAATTCTTCTTTTTTTATTAATCTCTCATTCAATCCTTCCATTCATAAATATTCAAAAACCTAAATACAATTCAGCAAAAGAAGCACTGAGCGAAAAACTAATCAAACGACTCTCTCCGTTAGACTTCAACTCGCTCCTGCTGTCAAATATTCCAGAGCAAATCATAGAGCAAGCACAAAGCGTTCACCCAGTTGATGAGACATCAACCCCCGATGATTTTTTAAAAATATGGCCAATTAATGGAAAGACAGCATTTACCATCTTTTTGGATGAGCAAAACCTTGGTGAACATATCAAAAAATTTAGAAATAAATTCTTAGCTCCATTTTGGAATATTTTACAGCTCTCTCACCTCATGAAAACAGAACCTAAAGTTGGAAAAAAAAGCTCACGATACAAAACTCAACTTAACGAGCTACGGGCAATCTGGAATCAAATTCTTAAAGTAGTAAGCGAAGAAGAATTAACAAAAAAAATAGAATTTGCAAAAAAAGCCAATGACCTTTTATGTAAATTATACGCAGCACGAGTAACTTCATTTCTTTCAACACTCCCACCACTTACAAAAACACAACGGCTTATTCGCAAGCTTGATATCGTAGATTTTTTAAATAACTACAACATGGATCTTGTTTTTTCTCATCCAATACTTATTCGCATGAATGTTGTCGATCCAGAATCTGCTGAAAAAATACTTCTTCCGATCTACAAAGATATTAAAGATCTCTGGTTTTTACGGAGCATGAAAGCTCATTTTTGGCCTGCTCAAATACCGCTACGCGACGACTATCGCTTGCGCTTAAACGCCGCGTTCAAAGCACTTGATGTTCACTCCCATATCAAACAAATTATTAAACAAATGCGCGGCTTGACGATCAGATCGGCGCAAGAAGCTCTTGAACAAATTGTTTCAAGCGTAACCATTATCCCTGAAACAATTAATGATGTGACTCAAAAAGTCGGTCCATTCAAAGTACAATCAGACGAACTTACCAGTGCCGCTGAACCTATCTTGAAAAAACTTAATGAGCTCAAAGGAAGCGTTCACGCATTTGTTGAAAAAATGGAAGGACAGGCAGAACCCGTCAGCTCAAGCGCAAGTACTGTTGATGCTAGCATCCTAAAAGGACCCGCGCCCCTTCCGGTAACAACTGGAAATGCTCAATTCACGATGGGACAACCCGTTACGACATCTCCCCAAGACGAATCTATCACAGCACCAGTCCCCGCTCCTGTTCTAGCGCCAGCAGTATCACCAGAACCACAAACAACGAGCACGCCGCCAGAAAGTCCATTACCCGCAAAAATACTTCCCTCAACCCCTCAACCCATGAAACTTGTAGTAAAATAAAAAAAAGAAAGGTTTTTTATGAAAAACGTATTTGGTATTATCGCTCTTTGCGCATCAATGACTTTAATTACTGCACAACCAGCAGTAAGCGCTGAAACTCTCATTTCACAGGGAAAAAACATCATCAACAATTTTGCTGAACCAAAAGCAATTTTAGACGCTCTCAACCAGCTCAAGGCAGGAATCTCGTTTAACACCCCATCTATGACTGAAATTCTTAACAAATTAAAAATCAGCTCGTCAGAATCTGCTGAAGCTGTTTTAGAGACTCCATACCTTAATGACAACAAAACAAACTCTATTGTAAACTGGAGCCGAAGATATGAAGAAAACAAGGCTGAATACACACAAGCAGAAGAATCGTCAGCGCTTGCTCAAATTATGACCCAACTCAAAACAATCAGCGATACACAAGATGAGGCTGCAGACCTTTCAGCAAGACTAAAAACCGCATTTGATTCAAAATAATCGCGATTTTAACAATAATTTTTACAAAAAATCACAGTTAAAGTATCATTAAAAAATCTTGTTTTTCTTAAAAAACTGAGCTTTTTGTGAAAATAACCAAACAAAAAAAAACTACCGAAAAAACTGGTGAGCTCCTTTTTGGAGCTCATTCCATTATCGAAGCCCTCAAGGCAAAACGTCGTAAACTTATTTCTATTTACACCACAGATCCAACCCCGAAATCATGGGATAGAATTAAACCATTCTTGCCAAAATCCGTACCAAACATCCAATACGTAAATACAAACGTGCTCAGCAGTATGGCAGAAGGTGGAAAACACATGGGCGTTGTTGCTTGGTTTTCACCATTTCCATACAGATCAAAAATGTTCTCACCAGAAACACATCCTTTTATCGTGATTCTTGATGGCGTTCAAGACGTTCAAAACCTTGGGGCTATTCTTCGATCAGCTCATTGTGTTGGCGTTAATGGTGTGATTTTAAGTGCAACGCACTCAGCTCCCCTCACCGGTGGGGCACACAAAGCTTCCGCAGGGCTTGCAGAACACGTAGAAATTAAAATTGCACCTTCAGCAAAACAAGCAATCGCCGAAGCAAAACAAGCTGGCTACACCATTTGCCTTGCTGTGGTAAACGGTGGAAAAAATGCGATGGAAGTTTCATACCAAAAACCAATCTGCTTGGTTATCGGAAACGAAGAACTCGGTATTTCACAAGACTTGCGGAATGAGGGATTAAAAATTTCTCTCCCTCAAAAAAGCTCCGACATTTCATTCAACGCTTCGGTTGCTGCTGGAATTTTGATGTTTGTTATTCAAAACAAACAATAATTAAATCCTACATCACATTAAGATTATTGCCCCTCTTGCGGTAAATTCACTACGGTCAAAGTAGTAGAAAAAACCATCATGAGGGGCGTTACTTTTATGAGTAGACATAATTTTGAAAAAAAAAAACAAACACTTTCCGCACTACTCAAGGGTCAGGCTCTTAAACGAATTGTACGATCTGTACAACTACCTCTTTTTTTTCTATCGTTCTGTTTTCTCGCTTTAAAATCTATCCCTTTTTTTGAATCTGCCTTTGAATCTGTCTCAAATGCTATTTCCATTCACAATCCAGGATACGAATGTTCATTCATAAATTTAGAATCACCTGAGACAATTGCTTCGATTAATGAAGAAATAACAAAACAAACAGATTCTTTTTCTCTTTTCACCGGAACTGAAAGGCTCTCTAAAAACCTGCTAAAAAAAATACCTCTCATTGAAACAATTACCTGTTCTCTTGACAGACACAATAAACTTCATTTCGTAATTACGGGCAAAGGAGAGAAGGCGTTGCCTGTTGATCACACAACAGCTCAACCTATACAGGAATTAATGCCTATGCAGGTGCCACAGCACCATACCACTCTGATAAAAAACAATAAAAAGTCATCCAAAGATTTTTTATCTGTTTTTGATGAGATGGATACATTTTTACGCTCAACGTGCGCTATTCATACTTATCCACAAAGCACACCCTTTAAAGACCATTATATTGACGCTCTTGCACCTTTTTCAGACAAAAAAAATTCTTCTTTTTTGCAACCATTTCAAAATGAGGTGAAGTCAGAGCTTATTTCACGCCAAGGAGAACTTGTATGAAAAATCTTATCACAGGAAAGGTTTTTACCGCTATTGATATTGGCACCACCAAGATTTGTGTTGTTATTTGCACGGTAAATGAAGCCCTCCAACTAGAAATTCTTGGAATTGGAACCCACCCTTCGTATGGGATTAAAAAAGGAATTATTGTTAATATCAATATGACTGCCCATGCTATAAAAAAAGCGGTTGATGAAGCATGCACTCAAGCTGGCTTTTCAATTGATGGAGCAACGGTTGGGATCTCTGGATGCCACATCCAATCGTTTAACTCTATTGGTGTAATTCAAGTTCAAAATAATGAAGTATCTCAAGAAGATATCGATCGCGTAATTGCTATAGCCAAAGACATTCCTCTTTCTGAAGACCGTGAAATTATTCACATTATTCCTCAATATTTTAGAGTTGATGGACAAGAAGTTGTTGAAGAATCTCACGGAATGCATGGATCTAGACTAGAAGCACAAATTCACATCGTTACCGGATCGATTTCTTCTGTAAAAAATATTATTAAAGCATGTGAACTTGCTGGAATAACCGCGAATGACATCACCCTGGAACCAATCGCCTCAGCAGAAGCTGTTCTTTCACCCTCAGAAAAAGAACTGGGTGTTGGAATCTTAGACATTGGCGGCGGAACTGCCGACTTTGCAGTCTATAAAAATGGAAAAATAACTCATTCAAAAATAATTCCAATCGCTGGTAGCCACTTTACCAACGATCTTGCTATCGGGCTTGAAGTACCAATTCATGTTGCTGAAAAAATTAAACAAGAGCATGGCTGCGTATTTTCGGCCGCTCCATTGCTTCTTCAAACTGATATCGAAATTGTTGATGATGCTGAACATATCAAAAAAACCGTTTCCTTAGAAAAAATTTATACCATTTTAAATGCTCGCGCGGCAGAAATGTACGACCTTCTCACCGATGAAATATTAAAGCACAATCTTCGTCCACAGCTTGCATCTGGAATTGTTATCACCGGAGGAGGAGCACTCCTCAAAGGCATGCGAGAACTTGCAGTAGACCAAATGCGTCTTCCTGTGCGCGTCGGACGACCCCATATTTATTATGGATCTCCACTCAGAGGAAAATTACCAGAAGCTCTGCAAACTCCTATCCATTCAACGGTGTATGGAATTATCATGTGTGCAATTCAAGAAAACAATTCACACTTTGAACGACATGCAAACGACACTCTTTCATCGAGAATCTTCAAACAAATGAAGAGCTGGTTGTACGATTTCCTATGAACAAGCTTCTTTCATGAAAAGGATTTTTTATGTCGATTGATAACAACAATAACCTAAAACTGAGCGCAACGCTCAAAGTTATCGGTGTTGGCGGTGCTGGTTGCAACGCTGTAAACAGCATGATTTCAGATAGTGATTGCACGGAAGTTGAGTTCATTGTTACAAACACTGACGCACAAGCACTGGAACTTTCAAAAGCTCCTATAAAAATCCAGATCGGAACAAAAATTAGTAAAGGCCTTGGCGCTGGATCTAATCCAGAAATTGGACGCAGGGCTGCCGAAGAAGATCTTGATGCTATTTTAAAATGCCTTGAAGGCACTGAAATGGTATTTATCACCGCAGGACTTGGTGGCGGAACTGGATCTGGGGCTGCTTCAGTTATTGCTCAAGCAGCAAAAGAACGTGGCATTCTAACTCTGGCAATTGTTACAAAACCCTTCGCGTTTGAAGGCCGCAGAAGAATGAAGCAAGCAGAAGACGCTGCAAGCATCCTCAAGGATTCCGTTGATACTCTTTTGATTGTTCCTAATCAAAAATTGTTAGAATTTGTTGATCCAAAAATCTCCATGCTTGATGCTTTTGCATTCTCAAACAGCATTCTCAAACAAGCGATCAAAGGAATTAGTGACATCATCAAAAAACCCGGCTTAATCAACGTAGATTTTGCGGACGTAAGAACTGTCATGAAAGATATGGGAATGGCCGTCATGGGCACAGGAAGAGCTTCTGGCGAAGGAAGAGCACGAAATGCTGCTATGCAAGCGATTAGCTCACCAATCCTTGAAAACGGAAGTATTGAAGGCGCTCGTGGCATCTTGCTCAATATCACAGGAAACAATTCTTTGGGGCTACAGGAAATTCATGAAGCTGCAAGTATTGTTCATGATTTGGTAAGCGAAGATGCTAATATTATTCTTGGTTCAGTCATCGATGAAGAAGTTGGTGATGATATTATTGTTACCGTTATTGCAACCGGATTTGACGAAGAAGCAATGAAAATTCAACAACCATACAATCGTCAAATGCACTCAGCTATCAACCCTCCGCACCGAACTCCGCTACAACAAAAACCAATGCCTCAGCCTATTCATCGACAAACCGACACTCAAAATTCACCATTCTCTGGAACAGACAACCTAGATACCCCAACATTTATGAGAAAAAAAGAATTCGAACAATAAATCACAAAAGGGGCTGCATTTAGCAGCCCCTTTTATTACACGATATATTTTCTTACAAAAGCAGCAATTGCTTTCTGAAATCGCATTCGGTCAACTCTTTGTAAATATGTTAAGTACTTACAATGCTTCAATCCCAATCTGAATGTTAGCTTTTTACTTTTTATATTTTTTCGCACCTGTGTATTTTTATGTACAACAGAACGCTTCCAAGCCCAATTGTGGCCACCGGTTTCCATATCTAAAAACTGCACCGTTTTTGAATATTTTTTTTGCTGACCAAATGCTTGAGCTAGCAATTCCCTGTTTTTAAAATAAACAACTCTATCATTCCGATTCGAAACAATTAAGGTCGGCAATGTAGATGCAAAATCTCCATTTTTCACCTGCTGCAAGGGTGATGATCCAAACGGGTTATACGAAGGAGCATACAATAAGTTAAATCCAATTCGAGCAAATAAATCTCCTGCCCAACGACCAACTTTTGCCATCGTAGAAACTGCGCTCAAATCAGCGTATGGGGCCAATAAAACTAACCCCCTTACGTTGTAAGCTAAATTTTTGTGATAGGAAAATAATGATAATAATGTTGCACTTCCATTCGAATGGCCAACACATAAAATCGGTAATCCCGAAACAGCATGTCCTTGAAGTGTTTTGGATACACCCTTCCCCTGAACCTTATCAATCAAAAATTCCAAATGCAAACGAGCTTGATAGACATCACTTTCCTGTGAAAACGTTTGAACATCTTTTGTTTGAATAAATCCAGGATGATATACCAAATAACTCATTCCACGCAAACCAGGAGCCATCCGATGAACAAATTCATTCCAAGAATCTTGACCTGAAAATGAATTAAATCCCAAAAAACCATGTGCAAAAAAAACAACAAATTGCGGCGCCATTCCATCTGGCCCAACTTTATGCACAACAGCTTTTTGTTCAATTTGATTCTCAACATACACTTTTATTTTTTGATATTGCCTGTGCGAAACGCCAAGAAATCGTCCCCATAAAAATACTATCCCCACAAGAACTGCGAGCACTAAAATAAATCGCAAATAATTCATCGTATCACCACAATATTTCCTTAGTAATCAATAACAGCAGAAGACAATGAACCAAACAATCCTAACTGTGCAGAACGCGGCTTAAGCAAGTGCTCCGACACAAAATGAGTTACATCTTGCCTCAGTTTTTCGCGATCTTCTTTTTTCGACTTTACACTAAAAGATCCATGTGCCCCCAAATCAAAAGGATGCGCATGAAACAAACTGCCAAATTCATGCTCTTTAAAAAGAGACTCAAAGGCTACATAATTTTGATCAAACGAAATAACTGGATCATTTTTTGCATGAATAAGAAACACTGGCATCCGAGGAAACAAACCCTCTTTGAGATAATCAATTGGAGCTCGCTTTGAACCATCATATCGCGTACCAATTACAAGCGGGACTCTATCAACAAGGGCTGAGGATCCCCCTTGCAAAGAAACCTTATGAATCATATTTGTTTTTCTAATATCGGCATATGGCGCATACAACAGCGCCCCAAAAATCTTTTTACTTAATTCTGGATAAGATCCCAAAAGACTTATGATTGTTGCAGCACCATTTGAATGCCCCGCAATGATCACAGGCAACCCAAAAAACGTTGATTGTGGATTTGCAACTCTTTCAAGCACCTTATCCAAATGCAGCTTGATCTGATTAATATCACTTTCCTGAGCAAACGATGTATACAAAGGCCCAACTTTTAATAATGGATGAACGGCAACATATTTAAAAGCTTCTAAAAAAGGAGCTACATGTCGAGAAAACCTATCACTTGCATATCTTTTTGTTGGTAGATACGGACGATATCCATGCGCAAAAAAAACAATAAACTGTGGTCGTTCATTTGTTGTCATATTTTTATAGGAGTATAAAAAACGATCATCGTAACCAGCTTCCCACTGATGCAACGCAAAAGCTTTTATTTCTTCTGCTGTATTTGCATGAATTTTTTTTATTTTTTGAGATACAGCATCCCTTAGAATCCTTGCGCGACTAGATGCTGCAGTACCTAGCGCGCCAGCTTTTTTGATAAATCGATTACTGGAATTTTCAATTAACTCAACGCCAGCAGCGCTTACAGTCAAAAAATAGTTATTAAACACCGCAGAAACAAACATAAAAAAAATAATGTTTTTTAATTTTTTATTCACAAAAAAACCCTTGCGATCCAGAGATATCAGTTCTAGGATAGCGCTTTGCAGGGCGCAGCTTCAAGTTCAACGGTTTTTCATGGAATCAAAAAGGCTTTTGATAAATTTTATAAAATCATTCAACATTCAAAGCTTTTTGGCTAAGAGCATCATAAAAAAGACAAAATTCGATTAATGCTTGCTTGAATGCTTTATTATCAATTGTATTATCAGCCCCCACGTATGGATTTTCAGATAAAAACACCTTAAAGTTCTGATATTTTTGTACAATCTCAGGATCGAACAATTCAGAACCCCACTCAAGCAAATAATCACAATTCTTAAGGATTTGATCAAATTTTTTAATATAATCTTTTTTCATGATTCTGAATGAATATGCCCCCAAAAGAGCCCCTACCAATGCCCCTGTCAGAAAACCATTTCTTTTTAGATGAAAAGAACTCGGTTGCTGAGCGACAAAACCAAAACCAATTACCCCAAACATCAAAGGTATAAATCCAAAACACGCCAAGTAGTCAGTAACAGCAATACCAAAAAAGGCCTGAAATATATCATTTGGCGTCCATACGGTATAAGATTCGATAGTATCAAAATCACTCAGTACAAAAACTACATAATTAATATTTCTGTATAAAAACAAATGGATCAACACGTCACGCTCTTGATCGGTAACATTTGCAAAACATATCATCAAATATTGTGTAAGCCTTGAACTTGGATGGTTTATTGAAGTCATTCCATTTCTTGCTAAAAACGAATTGCTCAAACGATCTTCATAAATCTTATCTGAATTCAAAACAGCTTTAACTTCCTCAAAACAAAGTCCTTTTATCCCAGTGCGACCATATAAACGCATATTTTCCGCCACATCATCTTGACCAGATGAGGTTGTTGAAGCATAAAGGGCACCTTTTTTGCCTACAGTAGAAGAAAAAACGGCAAATAAGAGTATAAATAAGAAAAAATTACGATTCATCAGAAAACACGATAAAAATAGGCTTTTTTATAATAAAAACATAATTTTTAAAAAATAACACCGCCCTATAATCAGAGGGCATTGTTACGCATTTTTATCAATTTTTTATAAAAATAACATTACACAGGGATAATTTTTTTTCTAAAATTTTTGTTCTTAGTTGAATTATACCCTTTTTCTTGTTCGGCTAACGCAAAAATTAATTGACGATCATTTTCTGTGACCACAACATGCATGTGAGCCTCGGTAAGAGCCACAGGATACCCAAACCCCTTTTTCACCTGATCGGATAAACTGAAAAAAAGCCGTTCAAAAAGGTCCTTATGCTCAAAGATCCATAAAGGAAACTCCAATTTTACAACATCTTCTCCCATCTTGAGATATACAAAAACCGGCATATCTAAACCAGAAAGCTCGTGTCCAAATAACTCATTTTTTTTATACCCAAGAACCGGGGAAATCTCACCTTGGCTCATACTCTGAGACAACAAATCAACATCTGTTCCCTCAGAAAACTCAACCGCAGTTGCCCACAAAAGAGACCGTGGACTGCTCGTGTACCAACACACAGGAATGCTCTTTTCACGAATTATTTTTAACAGTTCCACGTATTTTTTCATAACAAATTGCTGAACTGCAGCGTTTTTAAGCATTAACCCCTGGGGAACCATCGAGCCATCAAACAACAAAAAACCAAATAAAGCCCCTGGTTTTTGCAAAAAACGACCTACGCCACACTCTATTTCACGTAAAAAGCGGATACAATCGATTATTTCTGGACCAAAAACAAGATTCGGAGCCTGGTTGCAAAACTCTTCTTGAACAATAAACTCAGTTGTTATAAATAAATCCGCAAACCCGTTGTCTTTTTCATATAAAAGCTGAATACCTCCAACATTAATAATGGCGGTATCTCCCCCAAATAACTGCGGATCTGGATATACCTGAGAGCCATCAACGCCCCAGACTAAATATTCTTCAACCGATTTATTTTTTAATGATGAAAAAGAAGATCCTTCTGCAATCACGCAATACTGAGAACCAATAAAATCACCAACCTGCAAGCCGGCAAAAAGTTTTTGCAAGGCTGGAACAAAAAAACGACGTACAGATTGTTCGCGTTGTCGCAAACCACCTGTACGTCGAATAATTTCTTGAGCTATTTTTTTATGATCGAGCACATTTTTCCTAAATTAAAAATCATACCCCATTCGCACATACAATCCATATGCAGGATCTCGACCCAATCCATTATTAGTTACGACAACAGATTGAGACGGAACGCCACTGGTTGATTGTACAAATTGGTTTTTAACAACTGCCGAGTTAATATTTGGTTTACCAGCAGTATCACCATACAATGTTCCAGGGAAAAATGCACCCGCACGAACACTCAATTCGCAATCGCGAGTCACTTTATAATTAACAACCATATCAAGCTCTACACCCAAGAAAGAACTTGCTCGAGTTGTTTCTTGCCATCCAACAATTCCAGTGGAAGACGCTGAAGCTCGAATAGAGTCATTATCTCCAACAAATCCAGGCTGAGCTGCTGTTTTATTCCATTTCAACGGCGGACGAGGCATACCACAGAAAAACATTGCGGTTGCAACTGAAAGTTTTTCTTTCTGTGCAAGAGGACGCCATGTTCCCCCAAATCCAAACAACATTAAATTTGTTGCACAATCACTGTCGTTATACGTTGTTAAACCATTCAAATCAAAATCTACAGGACGCGGAATTACTCCAGCACTAAACATAACTAACGGACTACACCACATACCCCTGTATCCCCAATCTCGCAAAGGTAAAAAACCTTTAAAGACTTTGTCTTTTCGACCATCTGTTGCAGTTTGTGCTTCACGCAGCGTTGCAAAATCACCCATCTGTGCATGATACTGACCAACGGTGTCGTTATACGGATAATCTCCTCCAGAGAAATAAGCAATCGCCATCGCAGGTTCTAACGAATATTCTTCCATCTGATATTTCATATCAAACATGAACATGCTTCCACCAAGCTTAATTTTGTACCCAGGATGATATTCTGTGACCGTTGTTCGCGTATCAATCCATGGTAAAACATCTTGATATCCATGCTGCGTTGCCATTTCTAAATTGCAACTGAGCTGTCCCACGGCAACATCAATCATCGTTCCAAAAGTTGTAAAACTTATAGGCGAATCAGAAGGCGATTCGACTGTTTGACGTTGCGATTTATAGTAGACCATATATGGCTCTAATCGAACGCTAGAATCTTTTGCAGGCTCGGTTAAATAGGCCATAGAAAATGAAAACAAATGTCTACCATGCGCACCCTTATCATCCATATCAACAATATGTTGATTACGACTTACATCCTGAACATACACAGATGCATTTTCGCTCACAAATGGACTGTAATAAAAATCCCACGAAAGATGCTGTGATGGAATTTCAGCATGCAGCAAAACACCTGGAGCATATTTAGGCATATAATTTTGAACATTTTGTCGCGAAAAACCCATGTAGGTAACACCGCCATAGGAGCGATCACCCATCGAAATACCACGACCAACACAATACGGGAAGAATCCAGCCTTAACCGACACTGGCATCGTATCAAAAGCCGATGTAAGCGTTTCTAAGTTAAACTTAAACCATGCTTCATCAATGGCTAAAGTCACCGGAGGATTAATAAAATCTTGCTTCATTGGGGCATCATAAATACCAAACTTTTTTGTAAAAACTGAACGCCAAAACAATGTTGCGCCAGCAATTAACGATGCTTCTGCAATTGGAGTTCCATTGAATTCTTTTTTTCCAAAATTTGATTGCACTCCCAACTTTATTCTTTGACGCCATTGATTAACCTGATCATCAATATTTTTTGTCAAACGAACTCCATTGCGCACTTTATACATGTCAATTTTAGTGTTTCCGCCAACATACAATTCCATGTCTTTTTCTTGGATCGGAACCAGGAGCTTGAATGTATCATTTTTCTGAAAATTACTTACTAAATCAAACGCATTTCCAACCGAAGAATTTTTTTCATCAGCCGTAACTGGACTAGCCTGCACCACTCCCAAAAAAACAACTGCTGCACCAAGCAACACACCTTTTTTTATTATTCGAATCATTTTCTATCCTTGCTGCAGTTTGTTTTTGTATCAAAACAAACATAATTGCATCTACCACCACAACAACGCGGTAAATATCACAATCTTTAAATGCTACGCAAGAAAAAAGCCCCGATTTTAATCGAGGCTTTTAAAAAGATCTTAAATAATTTATCCAGCTATTTGCTTAATAAATTCGACAAACAATCGAACACCTGCTCCGGTTGCTCCAGATCCAACATAGCTGACGCCAGGAACACCATCTGCAACACCAGCAATATCCAAGTGTGCCCATCGCGCATTTTTTACAAAATGACGTAAATAAACACCGCCAATAATAGTACCTGCGTAATAATTTTTCTTACCACTATTTGCAATGTCTGCAACATCAGATTTTACACCTTCGTTGTACACTTCATCAAACGGTAAGCGCCAAACTTTATCACCAACAAATTTACCAATCTTAAAAAGTTGATCCGCCAAAGCATCATCATCGGTCATCATACCTGCATAAAAAGTACCCAACGCATGTGAGCATGCTCCTGTTAATGTTGCAATATCAATCATAAAATCTGGCTTGAAAAACTGTTCTGCATAACAAAGTGCATCACCAAGAATCAATCGACCTTCAGCATCTGTATTTTCGATTTCTGAAGTCACGCCGTTCATATGAACAATAATATCATCTTGTCGTGATGCAGCACCATCCGGCATATTTTCCGTTAATGGAGTAATACCAACAACATTCACCGCAGGTTTTAGTTGCGCAATAATTTGCATCGCCCCAAAAACCGCAGCCGCTCCTGACATGTCATATTTCATTCCAGTCATGTAGTTTGCTGGTTTTAAACTGACACCACCAGTATCAAACGTAATTCCCTTGCCGACCAATGCGATTGTTTGTGTAGCACCAGGAGCAGAGTATTCCATCGTTACAAACTTAAATGGTTGAGCAGAGCCAGCACCTACAGCCAACAGTCCACCCATCCCAAGCTCTAGTGCTCGCTCTTTTCCAAAACAGGTATATGAAAGACCATACTGATCTGCTATTTTACGAGCTTCTTCAGCTAAATAAGTTGGCGTTGCAATATTTGCAGGAGCATCTGCATATCGACGAATTTTGTTGATCGCTTGAGCAATAATTGTACCATCAGAAATTGCTTGCGACTCATCAAATCCACAGAATACAAATTGAACGTTCCATGATTTTTTTTCTTTTTTAATGTCTTTGTAATCATCGAAAACATATGTTGCCATTGTTGCAACAATTGTTGCTTGTTGCGCTACCTGCGCAGATGTCATACCAAAATCACTTCCACCAGAAAGACCAAGTGAAACAATTTTTGCATCAATTTTTTTTGCAAATTTTACAACATTACCAAGCGCATTTCGAAATACTTCAAAATCAAGCAATCCTGAACTATTTTTTTTACCAAGTCCAACAAGAACCATATAAAAAGGTTGATCCGCAGACACTGTTGAAAGTGAAACAAAATCACCCTTTTTTCCAGTAAATTTATGTGCATTCAAAAGAACTTCAGGATTTTTGAAATGTTCATTCAACTGCGCCTGAAAACGACTTTCTATCGATGCATTTTCTGCAACAAAAAGAACTTTAACATCCGCAGCAACATCTGCCACATTTTTAACAGACCCCACACATGAAATCATATATCATCCTCTCTAACTAGAGCCAAGCATTGCTTGCACTGCCTCAAAACCCAACATCGCACATCGACGCCGACCATGCGATATCTCTCTTGACTCAAGCATATCCAAAAGATTTTCTTCCGTTAATGCCAAAACATTCAAGACCTGCATGCCTTTTATATTGCACAAAAAAATCGATGTTGCCGCACGACACAGCATACAACCTTCTGCACTAAATCCAACTGCAGAAATAATACCATCGACAAGATGCAAAGAAACTGTCACAGCATCACCACATGACATATTTTTTATTGTTTTTTGATGTGATGGAGAATGTAATAACTCGTAAAATCGAGGATTTTTGGCATGATCCACGAGCAATCTATTATCTATAAGCGCCATTACAATTCTCGCAATCGCGCAATTGCGTCTGCAATTTCTGAACACAACTGTACAACCTCATGTTCAGTTGTATACCAATACATACTCACCCGTAACGCAGCACTACAATTTAAATAATCAAACAATGGATGAGCACACATTTTCCCAGCTCGAACGTAGACTTTTTTTGCACTCAATATCTCTGCAATATCATGCGCATGAAGCCCATCTACAAGAAAAGAAACCAAATGGCCGTCGGATTGTAACAACGCTTCATTTCCTAAAACAGTAACACCTGGAATTGTTTTTAAAAAAATAATGAATTGAGCCATAAGACGAACTATACGCTTATACTCAATATCAACATCAATAGTGGGTATTACTTTTTTTAAAACCTCTCCGAATGAAATAATAGCAGCAACTGGAGGAGTTCCAGATTCTAGGAAAAAGGGCATCTTTTTATACATCGGTGTATCATTAAAAAAATAATCTAATGCACCGCCACCAACAAACGCTGGTGAAAGCTGAGAATGAATACGCTTGTTTACAAACAAAACACCAACACCCTGTGGCCCAAGCATTTTATGAGCAGAGAATGCATAAAAATCAGCATCCATTTTTTTTAGATCTATTGAATAAAAAGGCGCTTGCTGAGCTCCATCAACAACAACGATAATTCCAAGCGAATGAGCCCTTGATATCAAATCATACAATTCCTGTTGATCTTTCCAAATCGGACCAAGAACATTTGAATACGCAGAAACAACAAGAACCTTTGTTTTTGGAGTAAAAACAAAATCTTTTTGATCGAACAAATATGTTTCTTTATCAAATTTTGCCCACGAAATAGTTGCCGTTTTTCGTCTTGCGGCCTCTATCCATGGTAAACAACTTGAATGATGCTCTGCGATTGAGATGATAATTTCATCTCCTTCTTTCAGATTCTTTTCTGCCCAAGAGAGCGCTGCGATATTAAATCCAGCTGTTGCGCCAGAAGTAAAAACAATTTCAGATCTATCAGCATTCATTTTTTTCGCGATAAATTGTCTAACATTTTCAAAATTTTGAGTCGCCTGACTTCCGGCAAAATGAGAACTTCTATGAACAATATCAGTTGCAAAGGATGCTATTTTTTGCTCAGTTGCAGCAAGCAAATCTGGCTTTAAAGAAGTTGCCGCACTATCAAAAAAAAGCTCTTTATCATTTTTTGAAAAAAAAGAAAAAAAATGACGAATCAGTTCGCTCACAAAATCCCCTCACCATTACATTTTACTATTTCACCAGTAAAAAACCCTTATAAAAAAATAATATCATCAAAAGTCTCAAATCCAAAATTCAACCCATAGAATAAAGAAAACCTAAAAAAGACTAAAAATGCTTAAAAACCGCCCTCTTTAAAAATTTCTAACCGACTCAAACTCTTTTCCATTTGACACAAGTCATGCAAAAAAGGCTTTTTTTAATAAAATTTATCTTTTTTTACACAATATCCCCATCAATCGGCAAACTCCTTTAAACTAGGGGTAAGAGAGTAAAAAATTATTAATACGAATATTGAATCAAAAATGAAAAATTTTAGGTATTTATACTTATTTTTAGCATTTGCTGCGATTTTTGCCCCGGGCGAAAGTCGATGCGATGATATAAAAATAATTCCTATTCCTAAAAATCAAGTTTGCCTCAAGACAGTTCAAAATGGTTACTCGCCAATCGAAAAAACTGTATTAAAAGCTATTTTTGAAGAATACGATCTTCTAGAAAACCTTAATAAAACACTTTTTAATACAGCTATTTTAAAAAAACCAGAAGACACCCGGGTGATCTTGGATCAACTCCCAATGCACCTTGGATCTGGTTCTCGCGGCGCTGTCTTACTTAAAAGTGATCCTCGGAAAAAAATTCCCTACACCTATTTCAACCGCGGCAGCAATGAGCTTGTTGTAATCGGAGGCGGTTTTGCAAATCCCCGCGAAATGCTTGCCCCACTGTTAGGGATCTTTGTCGACTATGACGTTGTTATTTTTGATCACATTGGACACGGACTAGACTATAGCACATCGTATATTCCTGGCTGGATACTCAAAAAAATGCTTGATATTGATTTCACCGCACTTGAGGGCGGACAGCAGGAAGAAGATGAAATTTTAAGTATTACTGAATACTTTAAAACTAAAAAAACATATAAAAACGTCTATGGCGTGGGATTTTGTTATTCAACGGGATTATTTATTCGAACTGCTGCCAACAATCCAGGATTATTTAAAAAATTAATTCTTGATGGTGCCTGGGAAAATGGCCAGGCTCTTATGAATAGATTTGCTGAAAAGCCAGAGCTTTTTTATGACCCACAAAGAGGAAATCCATCAGAAACAACAATGTCTTGGCGAACATATCTTTTATACCGTGCGTATATGTACCTCAGTAAAACAACACTTATGCAACGACATATTCGAGGAAGTGCTGCAAACCTAAACCATAACCAAGAAGCACTCAAAAAATTAGAAAACACGCCTATTTTGTATGTTCATGGATCAAATGATTTGGTTATTTCTAGCAAACAATTTAATGGCGTTTGGGAACATAAAGCCGGAAAAAAAACCGCAATCATAACAGATGCAAGGCACCTACAAAATCACATTAAATACAAGCAACTTTTTTCCTGGTCCGCAAATTGCTTTCTAGATCTTGGACCAGATGCACTTGAATACTCCTTGCAATCACCAGAAAAACTTAAACAAACATATTCGCTTCTTGAGCAGGTAAAAGAAAATAAGCAGCTCAGTAAAAAAAGATAATTTACCAAACTGCTTATTTATAAAAAACGATCAATTATTTATTTTACACGCGCGCCATTTGGCATCTTGCAAGAAAGAAGAAGTGTCGAAAACCGTGTATCACTATCATCAACCCCCACAAGCATACCTTGCGATAGTTCTCCACCCATCTTACGTTCGGGTAAATTACATACAAAAACAGCCTGCAACCCAATGAGTTCTTCCGGCTTTAAATACTGAGCTATCCCAGAAACAATCTGACGTTTTCCTCTTGGACCAAAATCAACCTGTAATTTTAATAATTTTTTTGAATTTACCATCGCAACGCATTCAAGAATGGTTCCAACAAGCATTTCAACTTTTGCAAAATCATCAATAGTGATGGCACTCGCCTCAGCAACTACCGGAGCCACCACCGCTGTTTGAGCAGATGCAACGGGCTGAGCAACTTCTGGCTGTGCTGGTTGAGCAACTTCAATTCGAGGGAACAATGTTGATGAAAGCATTGTCAATTTAAATGTCTTATTCCATGTCATCTTGCGTAATTGTTCTGTAGCATCAGACCCAACCAGAATCGGTTGATTAATACCCAATGCCGCAAAAACTAATTTCATTTTTTCAGGCATAACTGGCCACAACAAGGTCGAAACAACCTGTAAACCATGACACGTCATTGAGATAATTTCAAAAAAACGTTTTGTATCTGTTTTTACAATTTTCCATGGCTGCTGCTCGTGAAGATATGCATTGAGCTCTGCAATAAATTTCCAAATTGCAGCCATTGCCAAATGATAGTTATAGTGAGCCATCTCATCACAAACCGACGCGATACACTCATGAGCCTTCTCTCGTAAAACAACCCCATCATTTTCCAGGCTTTCCATTCCTGGGACAACAGCCCCATTGTTAGCAAGCGCGAGAGATAAAACACGATTAACCAAATTACCAAAACTATTTGATAAATCTGCATTAACAACAGTTAACAATTGATCCAGGCTCACATTTGCATCTTGAGCAAATGACGTATATCGCATCAAAAAGTACCGTATCGCTTCAGCGCCATAGGTATCTGCAAGCACCATTGGATCGAGTACATTGCCACGCGATTTTGACATCTTTGTATCACCCACCAAAATGTATGAATGTACAAGTAATTTTTTTGGACAAGGTAAATTTACTGCCATCAAGAAGGCTGGCCAATATACCGCATGAAACCTAACAATATCTTTTCCCATGATATGCAAGTCTGCAGGCCACCATTTTACAAGCAATTCTGAATCCTCAGCAGAGTTACCACCAAAACCAACCGCACTTATATAATTTGTCAGTGCGTCACCCCAAACATACACGGTATGCTGAGAATCTCCTGGAAATGGAATCCCCCAGGTAACGGTTTTTCGTGAAATACTTAAATCCTTAAGCCCACCTTTAACAAACTCTATGACCTCATTAAATTTTTCTTTTGGTTGAATAAAATTTGGATTTGCCGCATAAAACTCAAGCAACTTATCGGCATATGCCGAAAGTCTAAAAAAGTAATTCTCTTCTTGAACCACCTGCAATGATCGTCCGCACGATGGGCATAACGGCGCCTGACCATCAACATCTCCAGCAACAAAGGTTTCATCTGGAACGCAATAAAATCCTTGGTACGTTGATTTATAAACATCATCTGATGCCATTAAACGCTCAATCAATTCTACAACAGCTTTTTCATGAGCCTTGTCTGTTGTTCGAATAAACTTTGTATACTCAATTCCATACCGCTGCCATGCCGCCTTAAACGGAGGAATCATCGAATCAACAAACTGCTGGGGTTTTTGACCTAACTGTTCTGCTTTTTCAGCAATCTTTTGACCATGCTCATCTGTTCCTGTCAAAAAAAAGACCTCTTTTCCGCGAAGAGCATTCCATCGGCACGCAACATCTGCAATAACCGTTGTGTACAAGGTTCCCAAATGAGGCGCTGCATTCACATAATAAATCGGAGTCGTACAATAAAATTTATTTTTAGCCATGTCAGAATTCTTAATTTGATAAAAAACAATCGATATTACAAAGTTTATAACAAATCCCTACTCTATCAAGACTCTACACTCATCGTTTCTTGCACAATCAAAACGGTTCCTGGCATTTTGTTTGCATAAGCCTAACCCTTGTATGCAAAAATTATGGGAGACAATTTCACATGCCAAAAATGTCCCAAGTCGCCTGCGGCGTGATAGCTGCAATATTTACTTTCAATATATTTTTTCTTAAATCTTATGGGACCGATGCTTATGGGCAAGTGCTCACATCTCCTTACTCATCACCAGCCTACGCGACAGGATCACCTCAATACGGCACATCAACAGGATATCAACAAGATCTTATGGCCGATGAGCTCGCGATGCTTCGCGCAACTGCTGCTGCTGTTGGAAGTACAGGAATGTCTTACCAAGCAACACCTCCCTCTGGACTTTCAACGTATCCTAGCTCGTACGGAACAATGGCTGGGGGATACTCTATGCAAAGCCCCGGAATGGGAGCTTTCCCTGCGGGAAGAATGCCTACTTCATCAATGACACCGCCCTACTCCATGACAAATTCAACGGGAATGCAACCATCATATGGTGTTACTCCAGTTAGTATCGCAGAGGCAGAAAGTGCATTTGACGATGCTGCATTAATAACCCTCAGAACTCCAAAAGAAGATATTGTCAGCACCTGCCTTAAATTAGAAAAAGTGTTTAAAGGGTGTAATTTTGCAGCAACTGCAGCTTCAACCGAAACCGGAGCGTCAACCTCTGCGCTTATCAACAAAGCTGTTTCAGGCATTCAAAAGCTCATGAACGCAGTGAGCCCCGGATATAAAAGGGTTATCAGAAAAGTATCCAAAAAAGTTTCTGGCGACATTACACCTCTCCCAGAAGACGCGGCAGAACAAGAAAAATTTATTGCTATGGCATATATGATAACTGCCGCAGAACGTAATCCATCATTCAAAAAAGGACTTACGTCTCACACCGTAACTCCTTCTGCTAGAATATTTTGGCAAATTCACCAACAAATTTTTTATGTTCAACCAGTTTGTCTCAGAACAACAGCCCCAGATGGAACATTTACTGAAAACCAGATAGAAAAAAACTATATTGATAAATTATTTCAAATCGAAGGCATTCTTTCAGAAGCTCGCTCTCCTGATGTTGAATTGCTAGAAGAACGAGCATTTATACGAGGTACTCGTATGCTCAGCTCACTTATTGTAGATCCTACATTTATTCAACAAACATCAATGGGACTGAAAACCTTTGCGTTTCTTCTTTTTAAAGATGGCATTCTCAGGTGGCTCAACGGCCTAAAAGGCAGTGAGCGATCGCATGATGAATTGTGGATTGTTGCCGCAGAAACATTCAACTTAATGTACAACGCGATTGTCGGAGGACAACTTATTCGACCAACAAATCTTAATAGCCTTGGAGTCAACAGGGCAAATGCATTTGCAACAGACCATCTTTTATGCAGCCCAACAAAAGGATCGGTAATGTATGAACTGCAAACAACAACCCTTGGTATGTACACCAAAGATCTTACTGCTATTGCCAATTATTTTACAAAACGAACCACAGATGTTGCATCTCAAGCTGGATTTCTTGCAAAAAACGATTCTGATCTTCTGCTTATTTGCCTTGCAGCAGAAGCATGCGAATATATGATGGAAGAATCAACCGCCGCTGATGGAGCAAACTTGATTGGATACTTCTTTGAAAAGGGCTACATGATGAACAACCGCCCTGTAAACTGGAATAGCGCATCAAATTCCATTGCAAACTTTCCATGCATTGTTTTAGACCGTTTATTTCAAAAAACTGCTACGTCTTTTTTATCCTCTGTAAAACTTATTGGCTCAAAGTCTGGCTCAAGCAGCACATTTGGTGGCGACTACACCGCAGATTCTGTTTTACAAGCACTGTTGCTCAACACCACAATCGCTATCGAGTCAGCAGGTAAAAGTCCTGTTTTAGCAACAAAAGCTAGCAAAAGTCTGGCTATTTTAAGAAAAAATAAGGCTTCTTTAGTTAAAAATTCAAAACTTAAAGGATTTAAACTACGACCACGAAATTTTGCAAACTCTCCAATGCAAATGCCGTTACTTCCCGCTCCATCGATGGCTCGACCTGGAAGTATGATGGACGGAACAGGAACAATGATGACAGGAGCTGGAACTGTACCTGGACTCAGACCTCAAGCTCCCTACATGCAACCACAACAACGGGGCATGGTTCCTGGAATGGCAGGAAGAATGCCAATGACAAGCTCACAATACCCACAGCAAATGAGGGGACGCCCTCAAGCGGGATACCCAACAACAAGAATGGGATATTAATCGCATTTTTATAAAGCATGTTTTATTGATATACTCAATAGTATCAACCGTGTTATTTGTATCATTATCACATGAAAATTGCTGTTTTAGTTTCTGGAGGAGTTGATAGCTCCGTATCTTTGGCGTTGCTCAAACACGCTGGCTACGATGTTACTGCTTTTTATTTAAAAATTTGGCTTGAAGATGAACTTTCTTTCCTTGGCGAATGCCCATGGGAAGAAGATCTTTTATTTGTAAAAGAGACCTGTGCTTTTCTTGACGTTCCCCTTGAAATAATCTCTCTTCAACAAGAATATTGGGATGCTGTTGTCTCATACACCGTCAAAGAAGCCAAAGAAGGCAGAACCCCCAATCCAGATGTTTTGTGCAATCAATATGTTAAATTCGATGCTTTTTTTAAAAAAATCTCTCTTGAGTATGAAAAAGTAGCAACAGGTCACTATGCCCAAACAGTTACAAATGATGACGGAACAGTCGATTTACTCTGTTCGCCAGACACCGTTAAAGATCAAACCTATTTTCTCTCTCACCTAAGCCAATCACAATTAAAAAGAGCACTATTCCCCATCGGAAAATACACGAAAGAAGAAGTACGTAAACTCGCTGATTCATTTAACCTACCAACCGCAAAGCGCAAAGACAGCTATGGCATTTGTTTTTTAGGCAAAATTAGCTTTGATGAATTTCTAAAACACCATCTAGACACAAAAACAGGTGATTTAATTGAGTTTGAAACAGGAAAAAAACTAGGAACGCATAACGGCTTTTGGTTTTACACCATAGGACAAAGAAAGGGACTTGGTCTTTCTGGTGGTCCATGGTACGTCGTCACAAAAGATCCTACCAAAAATATCGTTTACATATCATGCAAATATCATGCTCCAGAGATGGAACGTAAAGAATTTTTAGTTGAACGACTGCACTGGATCAATAAACCACCAACAACTAATGCGCTCTCTGTAAAATTACGCCATGGACCAGAACAAAATCCGTGCTCAATAACCATAAACGGAAACAATGCTATTGTTTGTTTACAAAATAATGATCAAGGAATTGCACCGGGTCAATTTGCCGTTTTTTACGATAAAGAAACATGTCTTGGGTGCGGCGTTATCTCACTGCCAACAGCTCCAACTTTTTCATCATAATCAACAAGCCAACCAACCGTTTTATTGTGAATAATTGGAACCCCAACCGCCATATATTCTAAAGCTTTTGTTGGACGAGAAACCCAATTAACCACATGTGTAAGCCGTAAAAGTAAACCAAAATCAAACGTACTTATCATGGGAAGCAAATCTTTTTGCGGAACATATTTTACAATCAGCCGAGTATTTGAAATTTTTAATTCAGAAATAAGAGCTTCAAACTCTATAACATCGGTTGTAACTATCAATCCATATGTATTTTGATTTTCTGCAATTTTATCTGCAAGAAAAAATAAGGTTTCGCGCGCGCACTGCCATTTCTTGCATGAACCACTATACCCATAGACCACGGCATCTGCTGGAATTTTTAGATAACCCCTAAAATCTTCTCGCCACTGCTGCACCAATTCTCTTGAGACAGGCTCTGTAATATCAAGCTCTTCCAGAACGACAAAATCCTTGTTCGCTCCAAACGAACTCACCAAATAATCTTTTAAGGCTTCACTCACTGCTGTAATCTTCATCGGTACTTTCCAAGATTTTTTTTGATATACAGCTTGCTCAATTGCGGTCAACGTTGAAACTCTTAATGAAAAGAGCTTTTTTAAAAACCATGACCGCGAAGATTTTGCATTAAACGTGAATAACGCTTCTTGAGCAGCCAAACCTCTGGCTTGAATAGTCACAGGAACTGACCACGTCGAATCAAGAACTCGTATAAACCAATGAATTGCAACATTCAAAACATATGCAGCAAGAGGTCCTCTCACCAAAATTTCATCATACCACTGACTCCAAATGAATCTTGCTAAAACAGGCGCATGAATCCACAATGTCGGTTTTGTAACAACACTCATTCGACAATACAAAATAATCGACAACCCTGCAGGAAGATCAAAGGTGTCTACTTTCCCGAGAGCCGAAGAATAATCTGACTCGAATGAAACTATATCAACCTTAGAATACAATCCCAACGACAAATATTTTTTGGCTGGCGCAAGAACCATACTTTCAAAAACAGAGTTTTCTACTCCATCATAAATCAAAAACAATAAGCGTTTTTTTTTCAAATCAAACCCCCGGGTGTCATAAATTACCTATTATTTTGGCAAGGTTAGACGAACAACTCAATCCAGTCTATTATTTATACGATAGATAACAATAACTGTAGGCAAAATCGTGATTTTTAAATTTTTAAGCGAAAAACTAGTAAGAGACAAAACTGTTGAACGATATGAGTCGGAAAACGGTTCACTTTCGTACCGAATCCTAACCGAAAACGCTGATTTCGAACGTGAATTGTATAAAAAATTACTCGAAGAAGCCAAAGAAGTAATAACAGCAAAAGACTCCGATGAACTCATCTCGGAACTTGCAGATATTTACGACGTGCTCTCTGCAATAGCAACTCACAAACAAATATCTACAGAATCGATTGAAAAAGCCCGAAAAGAACGCCTTGAATTACGCGGCGGATTTTCAAAAAAAATCTACAGTCTTATTGGAACTATCCCAGAAACCTCAGCTTTTGCATCTTTTATAAAAGCAAGTCCCGAAAAATATTTGCAAATCAAAGAATTTGCTCCTCAAAAAAAACTATCCACCGACTCGTCATCATATAAATATTTATTTGGACAATTAAAAACAGAACTTTTTGACGCCCTTGCTCGTCAATTGATCACCATTCAGCATATTGGTTCAACTAGCGTAAAAAATGCACCCGCTCAACCAGCAATAGATCTACTAGCCACAACAACATCTCTGCTCGATTTTGATATTAACGCAGAAAATCTCCTGCACCTAGGATGGATCAAACTCGGAGAACACGGAATCGAAAATAGACGTCTTTTTGTAAAAACAGCTGCACACAACAACACTCCAATTGCATATCTTCATATTTTCGAAAAAGACAATCCTGTCGCGAAAAAATTTTATGCTACAACAAAAAAGATTTTTGCCGACCAAAATCTTTTAGCTGAATTTACTCAAATCAGAGAAGATGCCTTAAACGCTCCTGAACTAACCGCAGACTCTTATGCAGCAGCGAAAAATCGTTTTTTCGAAAAAATGTAAATAAAAAAGGCCGCATTTCGCGGCCCTGCAAAATATAACTGCGATTTAAACAACATTCTGAATTTGTTCACGCATTTTATCTAGCTCGCACTTAATATCGATACCAGCTGAACTAATAGCAGCTACTACAGATTTTGCCATCATCGTATTTACTTCACGATTAAGCTCTTGCAAGATAAATTCGAGTCGACGACCTTTTTCTTCTGACGAAGAATCAGAAATCAATTTTGAAAAAGAAGCACAATGTGTTTTAAACCTAACAATTTCTTCATGAATATCACCCTTGTGTACAACCGAAAAAAGCTCATCCAATTTCAATTTTAAACCAGGATCTTGCATAACTTTTTCTTGATCGGAACACAATTCTTTTTGCACTGCAAGCTCTTTTTTCTTCTGCTCAAAAAAAGACGCAAACGATTCTTCAATTATTCCTAACCGATGAATACAAATCTTTGCGCGCTCTTGCAAATCCAAAAACAACGCATGCCCTTCTCGTCTTCGCGAAACCTGCAGCTCATTACAAACATTTTTAAACGCATCAAAAAATGCTTCCTCCTGAGCCTCTGACATTTCTAATGCCGTAGGAACAAACGCACCTGGAGCAGTCAAAACTTGGGCAACCGAGAGATCATTTTGTAATCCATAGCGCTGGGCAGACTCTTGCGCAAAAGCAACATACCCTTTTATAACGTCATGAACCGGCTGATACGACTCGAGTATTTCTTGTGATTTTGCCGATTTTATAGAGCAAAAAACACGTCCACGAATAAGTTGCTTTTTAAGCAACGAATTAAGTTCAAGCTCGAATCGAGCAACAGAGGACGGCACGCGAAACGATGCCTCAAAATAGCGTGAATTAAGGCTTTTAAGCTCAATCAGAAGATCAATTCTTTTTTCAGTTTGTGCATCTGTGAATGAAATTTCACATGTACGAGTTGCAAAACCTGTCATACTTTCGATCATATCATTAGCCCTTTTTTAGCCCAGGTTATCAAATACCGCCTGAACGTCATCAATATCTTCAAGTCCATCAATAAAAGTTGCAACACCTTCTGCCTGCTCATCTGTTAACGATGAAGCAACATCTTTCGCCTTCCAGATCATTTCTGCAGAAAGCACCTTAAACCCTGCATTTTCGGCGGCATGCCTCACAGAATCAAGACTCGAAACTGGCCCAAGAACCTTAAAACCATCTTCATCTTCAAAAACTTCATCAATATCGTATTCCATAAGCTTTTCTAAAAGCGCATCTTCTGTCGCTCCATCTTTTGCCACGGTTACTTGTCCCTTGTGTGCAAACATCCAAGAAACAGAGCCATCTGCCGCAAGACGTCCACCATGCTTATTAAAGTAATGTCTAACATCAGCAACCGTTCTATTTTTATTGTCACTCAATGTTTCAACAATCAAAGCTACGCCATTTGTTGCATAACCTTCATAGCGATGAAATTCATAATGCGCACCATCAACCGCTCCAGTTCCACGCTTTATTGCACGATCAATATTATCTGCAGGCATATTTGCTGCCTTTGCTTTATCAATCAATAATCGAAGTCGCGGATTGAATGAAGGATCCCCTCCCCCGTCACGAGCAACGACAGAAATTTCTTTTCCCAGCCTAGTAAAAATTCTTCCGCGCTTTGAATCTAGGGCTGCTTTTTTACGCTTAATCGTTGCCCACTTAGAATGACCTGACATTTTTAAATCTCCCCTTGAATGCTTAGAAAACTATTTAAAAACATATCTATTTTTAAAAAAACTGTCTAAGCCAAAAATAATTTTTATAAAATGAGACCACTTCATGCAATCATCACATAAGGTTTTTTAATCTATGAAAAAAACTCATCTGTATTTACTTCTTTTTTGCACAACAACAACTCTTTTTGGTCAACCAAACGCTACTTCTTCTGATTCTAACACTGAAAAAGAAGCCTGGTATAAATTCGATTCAAAACGGGTTTTACAAACATTAATAATTAGTGCGCTCACCGTTTTTGGCGGCTGCGCATTAAAAACCATGCGAAATCGCTGCACAGCTCGAAGAATAAGAAAAAAAGTCAACCAAATGAATATCCCAAGAATACTCAATTACTTAAAAGAAAAATCAAAAGCTTATATAAAACAATCTTTGCATTCAGAAGCTGAATTTAGAGAACTTGGAGACACCAGCGATTCATCATCATGTGCTGGAAAATATGTTATCGCTCAAGGTTCTAAAGCTCTTGGACTACTCGGGCTGGACGCCGCAACAATTGATACCTTAAAACAATCTCGTGGCGTTATTTTACTTGCAACATTCAGCAGACATCCAAGTCATTATGCATCATGCAGCAACGATGAAATTGATGTAAATTCGCTGAGTGAAATATTAAAAATGCTTTGCGACAACCACATACCGCACGTAACAATCAACCTAGTCGAGGCCGCTGTTTTAGTTGGTCCTGGAAATTGTAGTGGCAAGGCAATAATCCCACAATTCTCTCTGGTAACCATGATTGTTCCTGGAACCTCTCCTGCTGAAAAATCTCTTCTTCAGGTCACTCGATCATACAGCGCAAAAGCGCTCGAGCCAGAAATTGATAAAATAATTTCCTACAAAGTAAGTCGCTGGATCTTAGAAACAACCAGTCATCATGAATCAAAAACAATAGATCAGACCTACAACCAAACACAGTGCCAGCATCAACGAAGAAAACTTATTTCACTTCTTCCCTTTTCAGACACAACAACCATCAACTTCACGTAAATCTATAAAATTTCATTTTTTAGTTGATACAACACGTCAAGAGCCTGGCGAGCAGAAAGTCCTTCAATATCAAGGTCTTTAATAAATTTTCTGCACGGATCCTCTTGAATTTTCAATTCAGAAGTCAGTTTTTCTGCTCCATAAAAAGCATTTGTCGCTTGATTTTGAGTATGAGCAACCTTCAAAAAAGCTCGCGCATCGTCAACAATTTTTTTAGGAATTCCTGCCTGGCGAGCGATCTCAACACCAAGGCTTTCTCTTGTTGCTTGTGGAATAATTTTATGCAAAAAAACAACCCCATGTGCCGTTGCTCGACACTGCATGGAATAATTTTTTATGACACTAAACTCATCTGCCAATGAACACAATTCATGATAATGCGTTGCAAAGAGGCCAGAAACTTTAAGCTCTTGAGTTAGATAAATTAAAATCGCATGAGCGAGTGCCATACCATCATACGTGCTCGTGCCTCGACCAACTTCATCCAAAATCACTAAGCTTTTTTCTGTTGCTTGCTGACAAATAATCGCCGTCTCTTCCATTTCAACAAAAAACGTACTCTTGCCACCAGCCAAATCATCACCAGAGCCGATACGCGTAAATACACGATCAAGAATACTAATATTTGCATGCGCAGCAGGAACAAAAGACCCAACGTGCGCAAGAATAGAAATCAATGCAACTTGACGAAGATAAGTCGATTTACCACCCATGTTTGGACCAGTGACAATATGCATCAACGAATCAGAAGCTAACCGCGTATCATTTGGTACAAACATACTGTGAATAACAGATTCAACCACCGGATGACGACCGCCAACAATTTCAATAAGGCCGTGTTCGTTTATCTCTGGCCGTGAATATCGACGATCAAACGCAAGCTGCGCAAAGCCAATCAAAACATCTAACACTGCAACTGCTTGCGCAGAAATGCGCAACGCAGAAATATGTGGCACAACCTCTGAAATTACTCGTTGATAAACGGCAAGTTCAACCTCTGCTGTACGCTGTCGCGCATCTAAAATCTCACTTTCAAGCTCTTTAAGCTCAGTGGTCACATATCTGGTTCGATTCGAAAGTGTTTGTTGCGGAATAAAATCTGCAGGAACCTGTCCATAATTTGCCTTGGTAATTTCGATCCCAAATCCAAAAACATCGGTATATCGAATTTTTAAGCTGCCAATTCCTGTTCGTTCAATCTCACGATTTTCAAGCTTTAAAATTTCATTGTTACCATTTTCTGCTCGGTGTTTAAGCTGATCCAATTCAAAGTCAAACCCTGGTTTTATAAGCGACGCTGCTCCTAATTCTTCACTCAAGCTCGCTTCTAAATAAGACAAAAACGCATCATTAACATACAATTGCGAATGTAACTGCTGAACCATCTCAACAGCACATGCAACAGGAAACAAGAGCGTAGAAATACGTGGCGATACCTGCAAAAACTTTTTTATACCCAAAAAATCAGATTTTGTAGCTCGCCCCATAACCACGCGCGAAACAATACGCTCAAGATCGGATAGCTCTTGCAGCAGCTGACTCGCTTCATACAACAAAGAAGGGTTATCCAAGAAAGCTTGTACAACTTGCTGGCGTTGAACAATTTGCTTTTTATTCACCAGGGGACGCACTAACCATTTTTTAAGCAAGCGAGCTCCCATGGGTGTTTTTGTTCTATCAACAACCGAAAGCAACGTTGCGTCATTGCCTCCGCGTTGCGCATTAACCAATAAATCTAAATTTTTTTGCGTTGGGGCATCAAGCATCAAATAATCTGTGTTTTGGTAAAAATGAACTTGCCGAAGAGCATCAAAAGCTACTGGATTATTTTTGTTCAAATACCTGACCAAGACATCAAGAGCGTCAAATAAAACTCGTTTTTTAAAAAATTCTTGTGAGGTTTCTGGTCCAAATGTCTTTCCGCACCATTCATCAGAACATCCCAAAGAAAAAATGTCTTCATCGATATGATGAGCGATATATCCATTTTTCTTGAAAGACTTCTGCAGATGAATTGCTGAATCACTTTTTTTTACAATCACTTCATCGGGAAAGAACTTTGTTAACTCAGCGTCGATCGATCGCTCATCGCCCGAAGAAAGAGTTGTTGCAAACAGCTGCCCCGTTGCAAGCTCTGCAAAAATCATTCCTACCAAATCGCCGCGCTGCGCACACGAAAGCAAGTAAGAAGAATTTTTGTCATCAAGCAATCCTTCATCAACCAATGTTCCAGGAGTCAAAACCCGAGTAACCGCACGCTTAACAACCTGACCGGGAACAGGCTTTGTTACCTGATCGCAAATTGCAACCGAAAATCCAGCTTTAACCAATTTTGCAACATAATGAGACAGTACATGAACGGGAATTCCACACAGCGGAATATCTTCACCCTGATATTTACCACGTTTGGTAAGCGTAAGCGCCAATGTTGACGAAACAATACGCGCGTCATCAAAAAAAAGCTCGTAAAAGTCCCCAACCTGAAACAACAACAAAGCATGCGGATGCTCTTTGCGAATCGCAAAATACTGGGACATTAATGGCGTAACTTCGCTAGACATATACCGTGAAAATGGGTTGTATTAATTTTTTGCATATCAACCAGGATACAAAGCCCTCAGCACACGTCAAATTAATAATCAAAACTCAATCTTCAAGAAACGGCTTACTTGATTGATATAACTAATTAACCCTAAAAATTCATCTCCGCGGCCTAAAGTTACAGAGAGAATAGAAAAAAAAGAATTTTGTATGTATTTTTACGTTTTTAGCCCAAACCTACAGCCATAAAACACTTTTTTGAGAACAAAGTATGATAAAAAGGTATACAAGATTTTTTATATCAAAAATGGATTTATATGAAACTTTTAGCTTTTTTTACCTTTTTATAAGCAGCTCTGGGAATTACAGCTGGCCAAGATGCCCATGAATGGACATTTGTTCAACCTAGCAACAATTTATCAGGATGGTACGAAAAACACTCTGAAAGCGGTTCGATTGCGTTTGCCGAAAAAAATCGCCTTGAAAATTCTTCCGTCAAACAAGTCATAATCAAGCCAGGAAACACCAACACCCAAGCAACGACAAATATTACAATTGATTTTTCTACTCCGGAAAAAGAATTTTTCACGAAAGAACATTTTGTAAATGATGAAAACCCAACTCTAAGATTTGATCTTTCAGAAAAAATAATTAACGAACTTCCATCTGGAGAATTGTTTGGGTTTTTTGAATCAAAAATTAAATACATCCTATCACAAGGCTCTGACGAAACTATTACCCTTTTGATTAAAACCTTTGATAAAACATACTCTCTTTCAATCACCCTTACCATCGATGAAAAAGATGGCCTAATAGTTGCAAAAATAACAGCTCCTCAAGATTTTATGGAATCTGAATATTCATATCTTATCTATGCCATTACATCCCATTTATTCCAAGTAAATAAAAAACCTCTTCTTAGATTTGCAACCGCAGGAATAGCATTTTTTCATGGAATTATGGGATCTTTTATGATGAAGTACCAGCTTAAAAAAACTACAATAAGTAGATTATTTATGATGGTTACGATGGCATTTGGGTGTTATGTTGGGTCAGAGTTTTATTCAGGAATATTTCCTAAGCTCGAAGACTGTGATTCAGACGAAAATATCATCACTCCAAACGTACCTGAAGCTTTTATTTAAACTAACTTGATGTAGACCTTAATCAAATAAAAGAATACATTTTAATTAATGTTTTTAGTAAAAAAAAAGCTTTAATTATGTCCAAATTAACAAAAGTTGCTCTATTTGCAGTTATTCTCTTCTTGCTTACTCCGGCCTTCTGTCCTCGAGAGCTTATTATTGAAGGCAAAGATAAATCAGAAAATCTAACCACAAATCTTTGGACTCCCCAAGATTTTACAGACAGTGACATCGGAGAAATCGAAGAACTTGAATGGATGCAAGAAATAACAAACAAAGATCTTGAACGTATTCATACCTCACTCAAAAAAATCTGGAGCGAGGTATCGACAACGTCTTTATCAATTCAAAAAGATGAAAGTTCGCCAAGAATTGACGTTTTACCAGTATTTTTGAAAAATGCGATATCTCCCATCTGTTCAAATATCTCCACACCAATTTCTGCCGAAGAGCTGTTAATTCTTGTAAAAAAAACATTCGATTCAATTGATGCTCTCGAAAAAAGCGATTTGTTAAAGCCCTTCTACTTAACTCAAAAATCAAATTTATTCAGCTTATCGTCTTCTCATCACATAACAAAAGCTTTAATGCCTTCTGGATTATCAGAAGGCTTATCAGAACGGTATGTTACTGCTGCTTGTGAGTATTTTTGCAATTCGTACAAACCCTCTGTTGCCCTTTCCTGCGCAACAAATCTTTTAAAAATATTTCAAATTCTTTTATTTTTTTCAATCGCTCAAAATGGTTTTTCCAAGATCCACAAAGAAATTTCCCTAAATATATTAAAATTTCATTTATCATATTTAACAAACGAAATGTATATCACCCTTCTGGTCCATTTAACAAAAACTGAATTCGAACTAATGTTAAAATTAAATTACTCCGAAATAAAAGACGTCACAAAGAAGATAGAATTTAACAAAACAGTAATACGGTTCATCATCGAAGACTACTTGAAAAAAGCACATTTTTCGTAATTTATTTGTTTTTTAAATCAAAACTCAATCTTCAAGAAGCGGCTTACTTGATTGATATAACTGATTAAGACCAAGCAAAGACCCCAAAAGACAAATCCCAGACGTCGCTGCAATAATTTGATTTATTTTAACATCATGACCATAGAACGGATTTTGAGGATCTCCCGGCGCTCCAAGATGAACAAACCCAAGGTTCAAGCCGCCAGGACGCAACAACAATCGTAAAATCACCGAAAAAGAAGTTCCTAGCAGATAAATACAACCCACAGCCCACAAATATCCCATTCTATTTTTTTCGATCTCAAACAACATTGAGGTTAATCCATAGATAATGTGTGAATACTTTTCGATAAACCCTTTTTCAACAGAAAGATTCACCACATACGCGCAATCAATAGCATCAAATTCACACGCACATCGTACAAAAAGTTCTTGACCTTCGATCGTTTTAACCAAAAGCGTGAATGATCCATCAAGATATAATTTATTCATTATTTTTACGGAAATCGGATGACTTCGCAGAGAATTCGGAAAAAACAAATGCAACTCATGAAGAAACTTGTAGAAAGATCCCAATTGTTTGTTTTTTAACTTAGCCATTTGATGAATCAGTGTTGAATACATTGATTGTGCGTCTTCCCCCGCAGGGATAACACTCCCTTTTGTTGCACCAAGCGTTCTCAACACAGGATCTCCACACGGACAAAAAGTTTGTAGAAAAGTTTCGTTTGCATCATCATCAGACAAATCGATAATTGCATCGGGCGTTTTGCCACTTGGTTCATAATCTTCCCGAAGAACAACTCGCTTAACAATACCTCCAAAAAACCTATGTCTTTCTGCAAACGCCTTTCCGCCATGCGGTAAATCTTTCTCATACCAACCAGCACCAGTCGATTCGGGCCTTACAAGCTCAAATGTACTTGAAGATTCATCTGCCAAGGTAACATCTGGACCAGCACAAGAACCGGCGAACGATAAAAACGATACTAATAAAATAACAAAAAACATTTTTCTCTCCTTACTTAAGGCCCGAACAGGATTCGTTCAGCTCAAAATTTTCATATAATTTTTCTTGGCTTACAACGCCAAAATATTGTGGTAAAACAACTTCTTCCAAAAGCATCAGCGCTACTTTGATATCGTTTTTATTATTTTTTCGGACCACCAAGGTTGCTTCTGGGTCACGCACAACTTGCTCCATGCGTGTGATTAATTTTAAAAACATCTTTACGCCAGGATACTCATGATCATCCAAACTTCTCAGTTCATTATTTCCCATCTCATCAAGGCTATCTGCTTTTTCTTCATCAGCTCCCAAGCGCCCTTCCTTCTGATCTTTTCCTCTTTTTTTATCACCAGCACGAACAAGGTCGTCTATTTTTTTGAGCAATGATTTTGTTTTGAGCTCTCCAATTCGTCGCTCAGCTTTTTCCAAAAACAACACATCGGCCGAACCGCGCGCTTGAACAAACTCTGAAATCAATTTTGTTGTAACAAATCTGCTCACCTGAGGCGCATTTACCGATTCACTTAAACGCTCTTCGTTTCCAAACGAATATTCTCTAAATGAAGTATTTAAGGGCCTTTTTTCATTATACAAGTCAATATCCAGAGCCAAGAGACGATTGTTAATTTGTGCCCACTGAGTTGTTTCTGTGTTCACAAACTGTGCAAATGCAGGGTCTTTTTCGGCGATATCTTTATCTACTTCACCTTCATAATTACTAATGTTTGGCTGAACAATATAAATAAATCCATTAGTTCCAAACCTCACAGACCATGGCGCCAACAAGGTTGGTTGGTTTATTTTGAACTTACCATCTCGCAAATGAGTTGATGTAATAAATTGATAGCAGGCGTTATACCACACTGCTCGCAAAATACGAAAAATAGGTACCAAAGTTAATTTGTTTCGATCTTGAGGATCAATAACCCACCGAACTCGAACTTTATCCAATTTTGTGGTCAATAAAACGCGATCACACTCCCCTGGAACCACAACCGATTCGCTCTCAACCACATCACCACCAAAACTTCCCCACAATCTTCGCGATGCTCGATCGGTCACCAAATTAGTAAATACCGATTCCAATTCCTTGGCATAAGAAACAACGCTATCCCAAGAAAACTGCTGTACGTTAACAAAATCTTTATTTTCACCATAGACAAGCTCAACTTCTTCTGATGCTTTAAGCAATTTTTTTTCAACAGCTTCATCAATTAGCGATTTAAAATCAGCAGATAATTCTTCAAATAATTCTGAAATTCGCTTTGTACTTCGCTCAAAGTTAATATAGCTCAGGGTTTGAACTTTCCATTCATCCAACAATGCATTCAATGCCCAACGAACAAGCGTTTCTCTTTTTATATTTTCTTTTAATCGATCAAACCATGGCCGCTGGTACAACAATGCCAACATTTCGCAATTATCTGTAATTTCGCGGTATACCGTATCTCGCTGATCAAAGTCAGCGTACAACAGCGCCATTTGCTGCATAACATAATTTACCCGAACCGTTTCGCGTGGTGTGCGTGGATACATACTTAAAAAGTCTACAAAAACAACCTTTTTGATCCCTTTTTCTTTACACCGACTCGTCAAATCGTCCAAAAATGATTGATATTCCAACGGTAAGGTAATGCCATCAAAGAAAAACATCTGATCCGCTTGAATATTTTTAAGCCCGGAAGACTGCCCTTCTTTAAATGGCTTGAAAAGCCTCACTTCACCAGAATCAGAAAAATCAACCAAATACGGCTGCCCTTCATATTCACAAGGAATCCAGGTATTTAACGAAACTCGCTTGAGCAAATGTAAATTTTTCATAAACGCGTCAATTGGGCGCTTCTTATCGTTTAATTCTGGTGCATGCCATCCTTTTTCTGAAATTAACACCGAAACTTCCTGCAAGCGCTTTTGGTAAGCTTCGACAAGATCTTTTTTGTGTTCAGAGAAATATTTCATAACTTCTTTTGATTTATTTTCAAGCCCTTTAACCGATGCTACATCAACAAACACGTATCCATCGGGTTTATAGGTAAAATGACTAATTTGAGCTGGCAAATCTGCAACAAATACATCTTTTGAAAATTCAAAAATATCAGCCAATTGAGATGAACTGTTATCTGCTGCTTCGTACTTAGCCATATCTGGACCGTATTTCATCCAGTTTTTGATATTCCCTAAAAGAGTTGTTTTTCCCACACCATCCACAAAACTATTAAAGACATACACCGTTGAATCGCCATCACGCGGAACAAGTTGTTTTACAAATTTTTTGACAAACTCCTGAGCGTTATATGTGGCTTTTTCACTATGTCGCTTGGTCAAATCAATCGGATAAGTAATATCTGCACCAGTGTAGAACTTCAGCGTTGAAACGGGTGATTTTGCAAGTTTTTGAATTTGTTTTTGATTAAACAAAATGTCTTGAGTTGCGATTGAAGCAACAGTATCACCATCATTAATCATCAAGTTTTTTTCATACAAATGACCAAGAAATTCTTGAACCCCTTCAAGGGCACCAGGAACATCATCATTCATCATGCAATCACGAATGTAATTTTCATGAGACTGAACAAATCCATACAACTGCCTAAAAGAATCTCTCTGTAATAAATCCAAAAACCTGTTGTATAGTTCTACACTATTTTCGTGAACGTGCTCAAAACGACCTTCATGGCCCTCAACTCGATTTGCATCACGAAACGCATATCCGGTCAAAAACCCAAAATAATTTGCCGGCGGCTTACTCCAGCCCGCGTTACCCTTGAGCGAAGTCTCATCACACAGTGAATCGCCAAGCAAATCTTTATAATTCGGAAAATATGATTCAAATGCTGCACCTTCGTACCCCATAATCATAATCCGCCCATGCAAATCAAGACCCGCATCAACAACCGATTGTTCTAATTTGGTATACGATTGAGCCGTTTCATCAAGCAAATATTCATGATATTCATGACCACTTCGCTCATCTCGACCAATCCCATATAACGATAAAAAGCTTTCAGAAAATCGCCCTAAAGACTTGTTCGCCATTTCGGGAAGATCGCAAATTCCATAGTAATCTGTAACACGCGGAACAGAGGCTACGATTCCCGTAAAAAGTTCGCCTGCTTTTTCTGTTTTTCGCAGCAAAAGACGCTTACGCATCGCATTGATAAATTCTATTTTTTTCTTAGCCTGCCGTTCATATTTTTGTTTAAACTTATCAATCCCATCAAAAAGTCGTACACATTTATTAAGCGCAGCTAAAGAACCAATTAAATCACGATCGGTATATAAAATATCAGCATCAACCGTTTCCCAGGCAAAATTAGCCATAGCCTGAATAGTAATTGCATTATAATCAAAATAAATTCCAAAAAATTTTACATAGGAATCTTGATAGTTTAACTTCCACCACTCCAAAAAAAGCTTTGCTTGCTGTGGCGGTTTTTCTTTACTTGTTCCCGTAAAAAGAACATCATAGTCATCAACAACGTAGAGTTTTTCCATTCCAAAAACATACTGCTGTAAATTTCTAAGAATTTCACCCCACCCAATTTTATTAATATCTCGTGGCTCTTGGCTTAATTGATCAGAAATACTATCCAAACAAGCAACCAAATCATGTGGCTTTTGCAATGATGCAAAATGACTTACCACTTTACTCCCAAACATTGAACGCAACTTGGTAAAAAGCGCAACAACATCTGCTCTATTTTCTGCTAAAAAAACATCTCCCGCTGACAAGAAACCAACAAAAAGAAAAACAAAACTCACTAGTAATCTGTTCGTTTTCACAGCCTACGCCTCCTGATCCATAGGATCTGCAGCACGCGAGAAAGAATAAAAAATATCCTCTAAGCGATATACTGTTTCTCTCGTCCGTGAAAACATTTTTTTTGCAGAAATTTCATTGCCCTCAACACTTTCTGCATATTTTCCAGCCAGGCAATCAGCAGTCAACAATGCAATATCACGCTCAAGCTGAGAAAGTAATTGAAGAACTTCTCCTTCAACGACGATTCCAGCATCAGAAGATTTTTTTATAATCATTGCAGACAGCTCAACGACATAACGTTGAATTGCGATCAAATGTGAATTGTATTTAGATTTGATTTGCTGATCCAATAGAGAAAAGCAAAAATTCTTGCGAAGCAATGTACTTTCCAAAGAAACAAGCGAGGCATTCATAAGAATCTTAAACAAGCGGACATTGTCCTGCCCTTTCCAGATCGAATATACAAAATCACGTACACCAGGAAACACATCCGTCGTCAAAAAGGTTGCAAACACCGAAGCTATGGTAAATGCAAAAATCGTTGAAAATTGATCTTTAATTTTTCCGAAAATGGTAAGTTGAGGATGCGTTGCTGTTGCTCCATTATCAGCAGCCACAGGCACAGAACTTGTCTGTGATCTATACAGTTTCCATGCGATAATAATTGCCAAAATCCCAGCCCCTGCAGCTATCAAATTTCTTTTTTGAACACGCGCAGATATCTGCTCCACACGATCTGCAATCGCAAGCATCATATGGTCAGAAGAAACTGTCACCAGAGAATTATCCACCAATACTAAATCACGAGAGGCTTGTGGCAATGCAAGCAAACTTGCAGAAAGAAAAAAGCTTAAAAATAATCGGTTCATAACCGTCATCTAACTAGTCGCCAAGCAAGCGATTATTGCGCGATGATCGAGCTGGAGAACTTTTTGGCTCCGGAGAAGAAGTATCTTTATTGCTGTTTAAAATATCACACAACCAGTCCAAACTCGAAATAACGTGATCACACTGTGCGAGTAAGCTATTTTTTACTTTTTGAGTAAGAACAAGTTCATTATTTTCATAAAAAGAAGCTTGAATCATCAAATTAATCTCATCCAACATCTTTAAAGATTCATTAATCAGCAAACGCTGATCTGAATATGAAACATCAATCGACTGGACAACATCAGACAATTGACTTCTCAAAAGCATTGTAACCGATTCAGTAATAGTTACATGCGCAGGAATTGATCTCATTGCATAAGCTTTCACCGGATTAAGTAGAGCAACTCCTTTTGCTGCAGAATCAAGATCGACAACAGAATCTTTTGCGGATTCTTTTGCCCCAAGAAGTCCTTTTTCTACTTTACTTGCATTTCGCTGCGCAAACGTATTTGCAAAAGAGGAATCCTGAGCAGAACTACTGCTTAATTTATCCATCGATGCACGATATTTTTCTAACGCCCTGATCCATGAAGATACCTGCTCGGTTGAAAGCGGAGAAATAAAACCCATTTGAGCAAAAAACACACGAGCCATACGCGATGCACGCTTCATAAAACTTGTTGATGCTGATTCCAACTCTTTATCAAAAGCACGACCCCACGCATTTAAAGCAGGTACGATAATTGCATATCCAATTTTTCCATACCACGTTGAAGCATAGACTGACGACTGAGGACCCACAAATACTCGAAGCATTTCATTGCCCATCGAATCGTAACTTGAAAGAGCCAACTCACTCTCACGACACCAGTTTTTATATTCAGTAATTTTATCAATTTCATCCTGCTTAACATCAGATGCATTTGCAATACACGAGTATGCAACAGCAAGCGCATCTGAATATTCTTTGTCCTGATCTTTCTTCTCTAGCAAAGCATCAATAGCTGCCCTTTTATCTCCAAGAGTACTAAGAACTCTCAAAAGATCATCTACCGCTCTAAGCCGATTTGCATACCGCGCAGCTTCTTTACGAATAAATTCTTGCTGCTTTAATCGGGATACAACCCCAGATTGCTTATGCGAATGACCGCCGATCCAAACCTGATTTCCGTCTTCATCATAGTCATATGGACAAAAAACCATTGAAGTGGCAAAAGAGATTGCCAATAATGCAAAAAAACTCAAATTACGCATAAATTTCATAAATTCAATCCCTGAAAAAATCTTACCCAAGAGGGCTTTCATGTATACGTTAAAACGTACAAAAAAGAATGTAGTTGCACAAAAGGTATCTGATATTTATCAAAAAATTCACACAATTTATCGTTTTTTGAAATTTTTTATTGATTTAATGCCTGAGCAAGATATTTGTAGGTATATCCCTGAGCTGATTTTGCGACAACCTCGGGAGTACCCTGAGCCACAATAAATCCACCCATTTTGCCACCCTCCGGACCAATATCAATAATCCAATCCGCGCACTTAAGAACGTCAATATTATGCTCAATAACCAAAACAGTATTACCACGATCAACCAACCGATTGAGCACAACAAGAAGCTTTTCAACGTCAGAACTATGAAGACCGGTAGTTGGCTCATCCAGAATATACAATGTATTGGCCCCACGCTTTGCTAGCTCATTGACCAATTTAATTCGTTGCGCTTCTCCGCCAGAAAGGGTTGTTGAAGGCTGTCCAAGCTTAATATAATCAAGCCCCACATCACACAATAAATCCAGTCTTTTTACAATTCCCTTAAAAGAATCAAAAAAATCTCGCGCTTCTAGAACCGACATTTCCAAAATATCCGCAATATTTTTACCTTTGTATAAAATTTCAAGCGTTTGCGGATTAAATCGTTTTCCACGACAGCCTTTACACTGGATAACCACATCTTCTAAAAAGTGCATAGAAATCTTAATATTTCCATCGCCCCCACAGTCAAAGCATCGTCCTTCAGGAACGTTGAAGCTAAACCGACCAGGACCATACCCACGGGCATTGCTCTCGGGTAAGCCGGCAAAAAGAGCCCTAATTTCATCAAAAAAGCCTAAATACGTTGAAGGATTTGACCGAGGAGTTCTTCCGATTGGGGTTTGATCAACCAACACCACAGAACGAATATGTTCAATTCCTTCAAGATCATCAAATCCCACCGTTCCATAATAGCCAGATGAAAAATAATGGCGTAATGCCGGGGCTAATGTTTGCATCACCAAACTACTTTTGCCAGAACCAGAGACGCCAGAAACCGCACAAAAAACACCCAACGGGATCCTGAAATCAATTTTTTTAAGATTATTTGTTGTTACCTGGGTAATACTCAAGTGATTTTGAAAGGTTCGTCGCTTTTTTGGAACAAGAATCGCTCGCTCCCCCGACAAAAATTTACCGGTCAAAGAATTGGGGTTTTTCGTAAGTTGCGCAGGAGATCCAACCGCTGTCACCCTTCCACCCAAAATTCCAGCCGCAGGTCCAATATCAATAATAAAATCTGAAGCAAGCATGGTATCAATGTCATGCTCAACTACGACTACCGTATTTCCCAAATCACGTAATTTTTTGAGCGTTAAAATAAGTCTGTCATTATCTCGTTGATGCAAACCAATACTTGGTTCATCCAAAATATATAAAACCCCAGTTAGAGCAGAACCAATTTGTGTCGCAAGACGAATACGTTGTCCCTCTCCACCAGAAAGCGTTCTTACAGGACGAGCAAGAGTTAAATATGCAAGACCAACATCAATCAAAAAATTAAGGCGTTGAACAATTTCACGCACTAACGGCGCAGAAATTAACTCTTGATCCGCAGGAAGCGAAAGAAGCTGCATAAAAGAAACCAAATCATCCAGCGCCAATGAACAAACTTCAAAAATATTTTTATCACAAATTTTTACACCCAATGCTTCAGGCTTAAGTCGCGCGCCATGACAAGAATAACATTCCTGTAAAGCACTTTCTCCATCAGGATCGTTGAGTAATGTTTGATATTCAAATCCGATTCCATTACAAAATCGGCACGCTCCCAATGGTGAGTTGAATGAAAACAATCGAGGCTCAAGCTCTGGTCCAGATTTTGCACATTTCAAACATGCGTGCAATGAAGAAAAAAGTTGGTATCCATCTTTTTCCGTTACTTTTTCTGGATCAATAACAGCACAAATGCCAGACGACATTTTTATCGCTTTTTCTACAGCTTCAGACAATCGAACATGATCCTCTGACCCAATTTCAAGTCGATCAACAAGAGTAAAAACGGTGTGCTTATTATTTTTTTTAAGATCAATTTTTAAGATATCTTGTTCAGAGTCAATGCGATGCAAAACACCATCAACAATAAATCTGAAAAATCCTTTTTTAAATGCTATCGCTATTTCTGTTTTAAACTCACCTTTTTTATCAATACCCAGAGGACTTGCGATGATAACATCTTTTTGCTGATAGTTTACCAAGACCATTTGCATGATGCTCTCAGGAGATGACGATTGAATTGGTTGTTTACACAACGCACAATGCGCAACGCCAATTCGAGCAAAAAGAACTCGTAAATAATCATAAATTTCTGTAATCGTTCCAACGGTAGAACGAGGATTGAATCCAACCGTTTTTTGGTCAATTGCAATAGCAGGGCAAAGACCATCAATCTTATCTACATCAGGTCGCTTAGAGACTCCCAAAAATTGCCGGGCATAAGAGGAAAGAGATTCAACATATCTACGCTTTCCCTCTGCGTACAAAGTGTCTAAGGCCAATGAACTTTTGCCAGAACCCGAAGGACCAGTGATCACCGTTAATGTGTTTTTTGGAATTTCAACAGTAATTGATTTCAAATTATGTTCACGCGCGCCAATAACGGTAATGCAATCTTTTTTCATACACAGCCTCTCCGGAACTTTAAAGTCATCCGGACAACAGTATCACAAAAATAATTTTTTTTTAGTCTTAAAAGCACTCTCATCAAAAAAAGCTAAAACACACCCAAAATACCAACCGTGAATTCTTGTTCTTTCAAGCATCGTCGACCAGCAAAAACAGAACTGCTACCTGCAAAAAATTTAATTGAATCATTATAGCGATAATTCAAACGAGCCAGAGCTGCATGACTAATACTCAGTGTGTCTTTGGTAATTAAATCACGTGCATATCCATAATCCCCATTTGGAGCGCCAATTACATCATTCGATTTAAAATTAAAACGATACATAATATCTAATGACAAATCCTTAGAAAATAAATTATTAAAGCAATTACCAACCTGCATGCCAAACTCTGGACCATATCGCATACGCGTTGAAACATATCCATCTGACAATTCTGTAGCTGTTGAATCCGGCTGATAAACGTTTGAATAATTTCTAAATCTTATTGCTCGAGAAGCAAGTGGAACCGTTAAATAGACATCTGCATCTGTACCCGAAATCATAGGACCTTCACCCTCACTCACTTTTCGATCAATAAAGCGTGGAACTCGACGCATCACAAGTGATTCAAACGAATAATTTGCATGTGTATAAAAATGAAAATTAAATAAATCTGAATACGGAACAACAAATCCAAGCGAAGCTCCAACTGTGGGACCTCGATACGGCTTTCCTGCAAATGCTTGAATTATTTTTTTAGAATTAAATTGCTGCTGAGCACCTAAAATCACATACATGGAAAACGCTCCCAATCGACGATTTTCGTAACTCAAAGGAAAATTAATAAAAAACTTTGAATCTCCAATAGTAAAAGTTTCATCATTTCGATCTTGAGCAAAATTTTTAAGTAACATCAATCGATCAAAAATTGATTGCAAGCCATTTGGATACTCAAGCGGAAAATCTGATGTTGCAGTATTATATCTATTTGTTTGCTTATCACTGGCGACTAAACTTGCTTCAGATGGTGAAAAAACAGAAACCATCTCCAAGTCCTGCCTCACGCGACAAAGATTAAACTCAAACCCCAAATAAAACATTTCATTCCAACAAGCACTTGCATAATTAAACAAAAAAGATTGCTTATTAGTTTTTGTTTTAAACTCAAAATCCCTTCCTGCTAGATATCGCAAGAAATGGCGTTGAGTAGATCTTGCTGCAACATCTTTAGTAACCTCTGCAGGCTGTAACCCAAAAACATTAACAGGAATAAGACCGTCATATACTATTTCATTTTGCTCCATCAAAGCCGACAGCGCACAAAAGTCCCTTAACGATAGAGGATTTTTTTTGAGCCAATAACCTGCACTGTCAGAAACTTCTCCAACATTAGAATACGCTTCAGATGCCTGCACATGCGAAAACCCAGAAAAAATTTCTGTAGCATTTTTAAAAACTTTACCACTAAAATTCCACCCTGGATCAACAACATGCTGCATCAACAAACGATCTTCAGAATCAGAAAAAGCATATCGATCTTTAAATCTAGATGGAGCATTATACGAAACTAAAGATTCATGCGCGCCACACATTCCTATAAAAAAAGCTATCACATTCAATACAAGTAAGTGACGATCCATTCTTAAGCCCACACACTAATTACCCAACACCTTTAATCGAACGGTACAAAGATATACTCAGAAATGTCTGTCTATACAAGAAATTAGCTTGTTGTACGAAGCCCTCCTGGTGTTATATTAAACTGAGAAGTACCAAAAACACCACTGACAACGCCTGTTGTAGGATCCTCTGCTCGAATAATATCTCCAAAATTCAAAGAAACCCTTGTCCCTGATGGAAACTCCAAATAATAGTTGCCATCGGGCAGATAGTAATCGATTGCTCTTCTCAGAAGAGATGTATATTTAGATAAATTTCGCACAATTTGATATCCAGAACTTTCTGACGTTGCAAAAAACGCTCGCTGCAATACCGCTTGAAATAACGTACGACCGCCTGAAACAGACCCATCTACCGCTCGAACAAGTCCACCTCCATAAATCTCTCCAGCCTGATTATCCCACTTCATTGGCAATATTAAATTATCTAAGCCAGCTGGAGCATAATAATTTTGACCAAACACAAGTGCTCCTCCCTCTGAAATATCAAGAACGGCCTGTGACTTAAAATAAAACTCATTAATAAATCCACGCGTTGATTCGTTATAATTCAATCCAAGCTCGACAACTCCGCGATCCCCAATTTTTAATGTACCTTTATCACTAAAATTCAAATTAAAAAATCCATGATTAAAAGAGCAACGCGCTTCCATAGAATATGCATCTGCTATTTTTTGACGAGGAACACTCACCCCAATACTTCCTGCTCTAAAAACTTTAAAATCAAAAAAGTCTGCATCTGTCATACCAATTGTTAACAATCCATCTCCAACATTGAGCGAACCATTTGTTGCAATATTTACCTTGCCACGTCCTTTTATAACAAGGCGATGGTGATCGGAAACATCAAGCAAAGCAAAATCACTAATAACCAGCTCTGGACGGTTATCATCATAATTTCTTGGATTTTCGATAGAAATTGTTTCAACAAACGTTGAACCCTCAAAAATAATTTGTGAACCATCAGAAAAGCGAACCGTTCCATTACCACGAAACCGCAACGTAGAGTTTTTTGGCAAACGTAAATCATACCCCTGAGGAGTTCCTGTACCCCAACGAGGAATAAATCCTTCATTGTAATGACCAAATGTTAAAATTGCGCCATTTGCCAAATCAAAAATAAGCTCAGCATCTTCATCGATTTCAAGATCCCCAAGAATATTAAAGTTACTATTAATTGTCATGATATTCTGCCCCTTAGTTACGTACAAGACGTCTGTCTCTTTGAGCCCCGCAAACGTTCCTTGTGATGGCGTTTGCAATGAAGCAGGATCTCTAAGCGGAATCGGCGTATATGGACGAACACGATTTTGCTCCAGCTTTGATCCTCCCGTTAAACTTGCACTAAAAGGAATCCAATTATCTGGCAAAAATCTATGTACAGAACCACCACCAGTCAGCGCAACAGCTCCAACAGCACGAGACAAGGCAAGACGACCCATCACCCGAACGGTAGGCGCAGGAACAGAAATTCTTCTTCTTGTTTCAAGAGAACGAGTGAAAACGGTTTCATCCAAATATGCTGAATAATCTCGTTCTGCTTTTTCCCGAATATTTTCAAATTCTTTTAAATGATACGCAGTCCACAAATCACCCATCAAATCAGAAAAAAGCGAAGGCGAGCGACTCGTTATAACATCAATTGGGTTTTCAATTCCACTTGAAGATAAATCGGTTCCCTGCCGAATAGAAAATTGTGTTGAAGCAACACGAATTGGACTTGTGGTAACAATAATATTTTTTCCAGAAATAAATGAACGCTCGCCCGCGATAATCGATTTATCTTTCAACAAATCCAAAGTAACTTGGTCATTAATAAAGTTAATACCAGCATTTCCACCAACAGAAGTTAACGTACAAAAACCATCCCCAAGAGTTACTCGCGGAAGATCTGAGCCCGTTTGCAATGCAAACATAATATTTAAAATATTTTCAGGAGCTAACCCAAAAAGAACACTTCCACTTAACGTTAAATTATTGTTAAGTAGAACAAGTCCAGAATCCCTACCGTTAACCATCAAGCTCATATTTGTATCTCGAGTAATATCGATAACTGAAACACCATCTAACCCTACAACACCAACAATTCGATTGTCATAGGCATCTGTTGTAAACGAATACTGAATATGCTCAATACCAATTAATTCAACGTCTTCAAGCATTAAGGTGTTTGATCTAATGTTAAATTGAAACCCTTCATCAGCCGGAGCCAATATTAATTTTTTTCGTCCACCATTTCCGCGAATTCTTAAAATATCCGTACGACCAATCATCGTAAAAATACCCGTAGAAAGAGTCGTGTTTTGATCTAACTCAATTAAAACGTCATTTGATATATTAAGACGAGCTCCTGTCGGCACATTTAACACCCCATTTGTGATCCGCATTAAATTCAAATTTCTAATCGTTAACGTAACTCCAGAAGGAACATTTAACTGACCAACTGAACCACGAGCAAACAAAATAGATGTTCCACTTCCGTCAAGAACCGCACTTCCCCCATACGTAATAAATTGATTTGTTCGAAGACTTAGGTTTTCAGTCAAAACAATATCGTCAAGAACATCACCATTTAACAATCGACGAGATGCTCCAGAGGTAACCTTATCCATATCTGTCATAACACGTAACAATCCTTGATTGTATTTTTTTACAAACAACGAATCGTTCCCTTGAAAAAGGGTCAATCCCGTTGTATCTGATGAATCTAGCCATAATGTGCAGGCATCAACCATCAATCTTCCTTGAGTGCTTACAAACAACTCATTTTCTTTTATTGAAAAAACAGAATCTGAATTTACATACCACGTACCCGACGTAAGTGTAATAGTTTCTGCAAGGCTTAAGGTTGAGTCTGAAAAAAAAGCCGTTGAAGTTGGAGTAAGACTCAGGGTGTTTTGCTTCATATTTCCAATTTTTACACCATTCATTTTAACAACAGCGCCCGTACGAAGATTTAAAATCCCCAAGGCTCTTGTATCAAGAAGACACCCTCCGCCTATAATGTTTGTTTCGCCCTCAAAATTCCAGGTTCCCGTAAGCTTTGTCGACCCAGAAAGCTCAAGCGTATGAACATTTTTAAATGTTAAACCCGTATTCCATTGATCAGCTGTCCCCGAAAACCTCAAAGAGCCTGCTCCTTGTCCATCGACAGTTCCCGGCCCAACCAAATATCCTTCATATCCAAAGGAAAGGTCTGAGTCCAAAATTAATGTTCCACCATTCAAATAAATTGGTTTACTTATAACAGTTCCAACAGCCAGCGTAAGAACCGCAGAAGAATTTTCAAGAGTTACCGATTGCTGAAAATACGCATTTCCCTCAATTCGATTATTTTGATTTCTAACCAAAACAGCACCTGAAATCGGACCAAATGTTGCAGACATCCGAGTATTTCCACCCAAAACAAATTCACCTGATGTTAATTGAGTAAAATTACCATACAGCCCAACAGCAGTCGTTCCTGATTCATGAACATATCTACCATCTTCCGTAACTCGAATTTCACCATAAACAGTCGCTCCTTCTTCTTGCGTAACCGTTCCTCCAACAACCTCAAACACCCCTGAATTTAGAAATAATTTTGATCCTGCATTTAAATTCATCGTTGAATAGGGCGAGGAAAAGTTAAAAGGCTTTGCGGTAGGCTTATTATTAAAAACCTTATTCAAAAGATCTTCCATCGCAAGATGAGAAGGCGAAGGCAACGCGTGCGATGAGGTATAAAATGGCTTACGCGAAAAATACGCCCCAGAATCTCCACTCAAAAAAATAAGTCCAACCCACAGTAATACTAAGTAAACACGCATACAAATTCCCCTCTCAACGCGAAAATTGTGCTCGACAGCACACGCAGAGAGTACGAATATGACTAAAAATCAGTCAATAATTGAGGTAGGGGAAACTATTCCAGCAATCCTGGTTCTATCTGAGATTCAAGAATTGAACCATTTAAACACTTTACGTCATACGCCCGTTGAGAAAATTTTGTTGAAACAACTTTATATAAACTTGTTTCTCTGTAATGAAGCAGCACTGATTGATCCTGAGCAACACCAGAACAAATCTCTCCAGACAAAAGATATTCATGATACAACGGCCTTCGATCACTCTCATCGTTGTAATGAGGACAATTACTTCCCGGTAAAAAACCAAGGCATTCTAAAACAGTTAATTTATGAGGAAGCGAATCTGTTATTCCTTGTTCAAACCAACACAATGATCCAGCACTCGTTCCAGAAAGAACAATTCCTTTTTCCCAGGCCTTACGTAAAATAAGATCCAATCCCCACATGCGCCACAACGCAAGCATGTTTTTAGTATTTCCACCACCAACATAAATAAGATCATGCTCCAACACAAAACGTTCTAAGTCTATGTTTTTTGGCAAGCTAAACAACGATAAATGTCGAGGAATACAAGGCAACTGATTAAACGTTTCATAAAAAAGAGTTATATAATACGGTCCATCGCCAGATGCCGTTGGAATAAAAAGAACTTTAGGATTTTGCTTACCAGTTTGCTCAAGTAAATAACGCTCTACTGCAAATCCTACACGCGAAAAACCAGCACCACCAATTGCTATAATTGTTTTTGTACTCATTTATTCCTCTGCAATTCAAATAATCGCTTAATTTCATCAACTGTTGTTACATCAATCGCTTGCTTATCATCTCGCGTTTGCATAATACGCGGAAATCGTAATGCATAGCCCAATTCGGTATCTGTTTTTCCCGCCTTGTGTAACGGCGAAATAGTAATTTCATCTGCCCTGACAACAACAACTATTTCTGGAACCACCCAAACATCAGGAGCGTGCTCACGGGAAACCAAAACATTTCCTGGTTTATGGTCAAAAGAAAAACGATCACAGAGTTCTTTAAGCCCTGCCCATTCAAGCTCCGTTGGACCACTGCCACATCGCGCAATCGACTCAAAAAGACACGAAGTCTGATTATACACACCCAAAAGAACAGCCCCAATGCCCAAAAGACTTCGGCTGCCCTTGCCGAAATAATAGCCCAACACAACTGCATCAACAGTATCTGCAAGCTCTCCGGTTTCTTTTCGTTTTAATTTTATCCAATTAAAATTTCGCTTTCCCGGGGTGTATGGCGTATCATTTCGCTTTACAACAATTCCTTCTAGCCCTTCAGAAATCGCATGCAAAAAAGATGCATCAACGTGTGCTCCAGACGAACAAACAACTTGCGATATCGGAGCAATCACATCTCCAGCTGGAATAACTTTTTCAAGAACTGCTCGTCGCTCATAATTTGGAAGGTCTATTAAACTTTTACCCTGAGCCCACAAAATATCAAAAACAAAAAATTTTAGCGGATGTGACTGCACAACATCTTCATCCAAATGCTTCCTGCCTCGCTTTGCCGTTTCCTGAAAAGGCAAAAAGCTTCCCGTATTAACGTCATAACAAATTGCTTCTCCCTCTGCAATTAAAGTTTGCTCTGGAATGGCTAAAACCGCTTGAGTAAGCTCTGGAAAGACATCTGATTTTTCTTGCAAATTTCGTGAAAAAAATTTCACAACAACTTCACCAGTAACATCTACAAATTTATGTACCTGCAAACGAAATCCATCTAACTTTGGCTGCGAAACACATTCTCCCAATTTATTAAAAATAGCTTCAGGATCTGACATGCGCTCAGCAGCTGCGGGTCTTACTGGAATGCCAGGGGTGATAACAATCGTATCCAATCCCTGAATGCCAAATAATTTTAATTGATACGTAATCAAACCAATGTCTGCACAAACATTAAACGCATCTTCTATTTTTTGAGAATATTTTTTCGATCCACACAGCATCCACGAAAGCGCATCAATAAAAGTCATCTCAGAAAAACCAAGTCGCAAAACCCCTAAAATAATTCTTATAATAACTTTTGATTCTTGCGCCGAACTCTCATCCAATAAGGATTTTAACAATGCAGCTTTTTTTTCCTTTGATGCAGATCCAGTTGTTTTTTCTATCGCAACAAGTGCATCATAAATCATCAAAATCGAACGCCCAGGCAAAGGCTCAATCCTTTTATGCGAAACACTAAAAGCCTCTGCCAAGTCCTTAGACGAACCAACTTTCAATCGCCACTCATTCGCATCAAGCACTAGCCATTCTGCAAACAACGGAGACAGCGTTTTTTCTGCCAAATTAAATGCGGTAGATTGATATACTGGATACAACATCCCTGAAATAAGGTATGAAACAAAACGAGCTTCTTGCGCGTCTAATGACACAAGAAGCCCTGAGAGAATCTTTGTTATTTCTGTTCTTCCGCTTTGGCTTTCTATTTTTTCAAACACTGCCACAAGATCAGAAAACAACATTAAATAACTCCGAAATAGATTTGGTAGCGACGCAGGGACTCGAACCCCGGACCTACAGATTATGATTCTGCCGCTCTAACCAGCTGAGCTACGTCGCCAAAAATTATTTAAAAACGAATCCAACAAGAATCGCGCTTATCAACAAGATAAGTAAACGCCGACTTCAAGAAAAGAACGCCTGATAACATGGTAGAAATTATACCAATAATTAAAGTAACTGCAAATCCTTTTATGCTTGGAGAGCCAAATTTTAACAAAATTAATGCTGTTAACATTGTAGCACCACTCGATTCGAAGATAACCTTCAACGCGCCAGAAAATCCACGAGTAACTGCATCATTAAAAGTAACCCCAGAAGCGAGCAATTCTTTAATTCGTTCGTAAATCAAAACCGAAGAGTCAATCGCCATACCAACACCAAGAACCATACCAACAATACCAGGAAGCGTGAGCGTTGCATTAAACGCAGACAACATCGTCAATGTAAGAAGGAAATTATAAACCAATGCAGAGAAAGCTAAAAGACCTGCATATCCATAATAAAAAAGACCAAAAACAAACAGCATGAACATAGAAAGCAGACAAGCAAACAGCCCCATTCTTAAAGCGTCTTCACCAAGTTCTGCACCAACCACGCTCTCTTGCTCCATCTTTAATGGTGCTAACAACGCACCAGATTTAAGTAAAAGCGAAAATTTTGCAATATGATCAAGCGTAAAGTTTCCAGTAATTCTATTATTCGCGCCAAGTTCCCCTTGAATACGAACGACAGAAATAACACGATTATCAATAATAATAGCAACGTCTTTACCAATGTTATCTCGGCTAAATTCACGAAGCTCTCGCGCTCCCTGCATATTAAGTCCAAACGCAATGCACGGACGGCCATCTTCACCATGGTCAAGTCGAGCACTGTCAATACGATCGCCAGTTAAATCAGGAAACACCGAAACCAAGCACCAGCCGACAGGAGAATCATTTTCCCCACCAAGCAAATCCGAGAAAGAAGGAACCATCATACGATCAACAGGAATAACTCCATCATATGCATCAAGAAGCTCTTCTTGTGTTCTTCCTTGTCGCTCAACTGACTTAAATTCAAGTCGAGCTGTTTTTGTAATTGTTGCTTTTACATCATCAGCAGAAGAAACCCCTGGCAACTGAATAACAAGACTGTGGCTTCCATGCTTAAAAATACTCAATCCACGAACGCTAAAGTTATCTAAACGCGCCCTTAAAACACCAATTGTTTGATCAACAGAAGTGGATCGCAACTCTTTTTCTTCAGTAGGAGAAAGGACAACTTTTACCACCGAGGCTTCAACCACAACAGCAAGCTCTTTAACTTGTTCTTTAATAAGATTTGCAAAAGCATTCGCGTCATCAACAGACTTAAAACTATACTCAATGCCAGCAGCAGAAAGATTTTTTTGTACCGGCTTAGAAACTTTTTTAACTTTTTTAAGAACAGCGTCAATGCGTTTGCCATATTCAGACAGCCTATTTTCAACTGCTTTATCAACATCAACACTATACACAAGACGAACACCACCTTGTAAGTCAATACCAAGATTTAATGAAGGAATTCTGAGGGATCGAAAAAATCGCTCATGCATGGGAGCATCAGAGCTCAAAAATTTATTTTTATCAAAAGAGACAAGAAATACTGTTGCTGCAAAAAAACCAACAATCCAGAGGTAAAAATCCGGAACACCAAAAAACAGACTTTTTTTTGCTTTCATTTGCAGCTCCATATTTAATAATTACCACGTAAATGTGGTGCCGAGAAGGGGACTCGAACCCCTATGAGTAACCTCGCTGCCCCCTTAAAGCAGTGCGTCTACCAGTTTCGCCATCTCGGCTATTCTTGTTTAGAAGAATCCATGCAGGAACTCTAACAAAAAGGAACAAACAGCGCAACCCGCTTTTAACACTTTTTTTAAAATATTATCTTTTTTCAAATCTTAAGCGAAGGTAATGGCGGCAATGAAGTACTTGCTAATTCTTTTTTAGGTTGCGTTTGTTCAATTTTTTTATCACCACCAAGAGTCAACTCAGGCAAAACAGAACCAGCCTTATTTTGTTTTTTATCATCAACAATAATTGGAGGAAGCGGCGCCAATACAGGCACCTCATTTTTTATTTCAGGAAGTGGAGGCAATCCGAGTGATTCATTTTTTGGCGTAAGTTCTTTTTGCGCCACAACAGGAAGAGTCAAATCAATTGCACCTGGCGCAACAACTGTATTTGATGGATTTGAGGAAGCAACCGAAGCAACACCAGAACCAGGGATATCTGGCGCTGGCATTGTTGCAGTTTTTTCGGGAAGAGCCTCAGATGGTGAAGATTTAAACAAATTTTTAACAAACTGATACACCGCTCCGGCCATATTTTTTGCACTTTGAAAAAAAGTTATCGACGAATCCTTGAGCTCTCCTCGAGACTTAGTCAATTCAGCAGACTCTGGACCATTCCCCATCACCTTGTGATACGCGGCAACAGTCATGCCAAGAGCCATTCCAGCTCCTTGTTTTAATGCACCAAAAACACGGTATGCCATATTTTCATTTTTATCCTTATCAGAATCCTCTCCATCATTATTCTTTTTTGCTTCGTCGTTTTTATCTTGCTTAGATCCCTGCGCTGAAGGCATAACAACAAGTCCATTCTGTTGAATGAAATAATTAATTAAGCCATTAGCATCACCAATTAACGAAAGTTCTTTTTTTATTTTCTCATGAGCTGCTTCAACAGTTTTTTTGTCCACCAATATTTTCTCAAGCAAACCTTTTAAACTATTTAATGATTTTTTTATTTCATCCGCTTCTTTTGATGATCCTGTTAATGTCGCTTTTGACTTTGAAAGAAGTTCATTGATCATTGCAATTTCTTTTTCTCCATCAGAAGCTTGAACGACAATATCATTTTTTAAAGATGAAGCCTTAGCGTAATTTTCAGAAAACTCTGCTTTTTTACGCTTAAAATCTACAATTTTTTGACGCACAGCATCCTCTGCTGATGTTAATTCCCCTTGCTGCAACTTTAATGAAGCGGCCTGCGGATCTAATGATTTTAAAACTTCCTGCAAAGCAAACGCACTCTCTTTTACCAAAGCCCTTTTTTTATCAGCTGCATCGCCGGCAATCTTCACAATCCCATCCGAAAATCCTGGTGATGAAAGAAACTCTGAAAGCTCAACCGCCTTTACCGAAGAAGCCCCAAGCACAATCGATAGTTCATTTAACGCTACGTTTATTTGCTTTTCTACAGAGCCATGTACTTCTTCCAACTCTTTTTCAAGAGAAGAAAAACTGCTAGAAACTTTATCAATATCAAATAACAAGCCAACAATTTTATCTAAATTAATTGATCGCTTTTCTGTTGTCTTTACTGAATCTTTAAGATTCGATCCATCAACATTTTTTTGATCTAACATAATTGGTGCCTGTTTATTTTTTACCCCGTCAGAAGGTTTTGCCGAAACCGGGGGCAACGATGCCGAAGGTGATTTAGTCGAGGGAGATTGAACAGGAGGGGGCAACATACTCGCCGACGAATTTTTTGCTAAAATATCATCCAGTGATGGTAATGACGGCAATTCATCTGCAGGTCGAACTGCCTGTAAAAAAAAGAGACAAATTAAAAGAACCCATACATTTTTTTTCATAAAAAACCCCCAAAGAAATAAATTTACTTGGGGTATTAATACTCAAAAACAAATAAAACAAACAAGAAAGCCTCAATCAAGCAGGCAAGAAATTACTAAAAAAGCCTTATAAAGAAGCTAAAAAAACTTGCTAAAAAATCAAAAAACATAGCAACCAAAGACTTTTCTGACTCTTTTTTCTCCGTACCCTCAGCGCGATCTTGCGCTCGAGATTGCTCAGCCTTTTCGTCAGACTTCTCTGCCGGCTGCTCTTCCATTTTTTTATCTTGATCCTCAAGCCCTTTTTTTAATTCATCACACACGGTTTTAATGCTCAAGACCACCTTGGAAACTTCGTCCATGCGATTTTTTCCAAGTCCAATCACTTTATCAATATCAGAAGCCAAATCTGTTTTTACAAATTTTAATACCGCCTCTAAATAAGAATGTATTCCTTCAAGTCGATAATAAAGATCTCGCGCTTCTTCATGATTAACCATAGAAAAGATATCATTAATAATTTTCTGAGCTTCACCTGCCTTAGAACCAGCCTGCTGAATTATTTTCTGAAATTGTTCAATACGACTATCAATCGCCGATTCAATATCAGCAATCGCAGACAAATCAGACTTCAACTGACTCTGAAGAAGAGCTGTATCATAATATTTTTGATAATTCTTACTCGAAGACAAACTTGCCTCTAATTTTTGACTAGCAAGCGTAGCTTTTGCTTTTGAACCCATTTCAAAATAAGGAGCCAAATCATCAAAAAGCGCCTCAATTTGTCCTTTGCCAAAACCTATTTTTGCATAAAAATCATCTGCTTCTTTGTCAAAACTAGCTCTTTTAGAATCATACTGCGGAGCACTAACGGCCTGAATATCAACCAAAAGAGCATTAATCTTTTCTTGTAGCTCCCGAGCCTTTAAAAGCCAATGTCTTTTTTTAAACCAACTTCCACGAGATTCTTTGCCATCCGTTGCCCCAGAATCTAAAACATTTTTTTTAGCAGGACCTGTAGTACCCAGGGCACCTTGGTTTGAAATAGGAGGTGGTAATGGCTTTGAAGAACTTTGAGTTACCGAAGGAATTGCAACATCCGGCAGAGGTGGAAGATCCGGCAAACTCGGCAAATCAGCAATCGGAGCAAAAGAACTCGTTACACAAAGAACAACCTGAATAAGAATAAAAAAAGAATAATTATTCATCATAATTCTCTCATGCAACAAGCTCTATATCATTTATTATTATAGGGTCCGGGCTAAGTCTTCAAGTTCTTTGAAGAGATACTGCAATAATTCTGCAGATTCGTTTGAAGTGTAGGACCACTTAATGCCCTCATCAATTTTTACCAAAATAGAACGATCTGACTTAATATCAATAACATCAATTCGAACAATATTCATAAGAGGATGAACAAGTGAAGGGGCTCTGATAACACCAGCACGACCCAAAATTGAATAACAAACGTTTCCGGCACCCATAATATTAATCATGACTTTTTTCTGCCAGACCATGTTTTTATACCCAACGTGATCTTTATGAATACTCAACAATAAACTATCGTCACCTTTTTGATAGATACACTGAATGGGCGTTGTATGAGGCAAGCCCTTTTCAGAAAAAGTTGCCAAAACGCCAACAACTTCTTTTTTCTTCAATAAAACTGATAAATCTTCTGGCAACTTTACGCCAACATGTTTAGCCATAACCCTTTAACCCCTTAATATATTAAACAATTTTCTCTCAATGCCCACCCATCGGCGAGCACCCCACCCAAATTTTTTCGACATACCACAATTATGTCACGTAAATTACGCTTTAATTGGAACAGACAACTGAATAAAACGAACTACCGCTTGTTTGTCTGTCTCAATAGTTGATAGCGGCACTAAGCCTCCAGCAAATTTTACATGAACAGCTGTTTTCATGGCTTCTTGCAAATCCCCTAACGGGGGCAAATTACCATCAAACAACTGTAAAGACTCAAGCAACTCTTCATCTGTTTTATTAATAAAAATAAAACTAAATCGCTTGTGACAATACCATTTTAATATACGTGTCAAGTCCTCATAAAACCGCTTTATATCAGCATGCTTTTCACCTGAAGGCAGATTTAACAAACCCAATCGATCCAAAGCAACGACCCAGCAAGGCTTTCTCGACTCTTTGTATCGAACATAGGCCCGATACGCTAAGACGAGGGTAACTCCCATCATAAAAAAAATAAGGGCAAAAATAAATACAAAATATTTTTCAAAAAACGTTGGCACAACAACACAATCATACAATTCAGGGATCTGCAAATTAATCACACCTGCCTCCTTGTACGCTCTTTAAAAAATCTTGATAGCTCAGAAAGAACCGGAACCGTGACATCAAAAGAATGGTAATCTATCCCTTTTTTTCTAAAAAAATCTATTTTTCGCTTCAAGCTTATTTGAGCATTTTTTCTTGCTGCAGCACCCCGGGTGTCAATTTCTAACATTTTTCCCGTTTCAACATCCTGCATACAAATAATCCCAAGCTCGGGAAAAGAAGCCTCGCAAGGATCAAAAACAGAAAAAGCCGTTAAATCGTAACTTTTGACCAAAGATGAAACCCCTGCCAGTTGGGGCAATTTCTCATCCAAAAAATCAGAAATCACGAACAAAAAAACATTTTTCTTGTTTTTTTGCTTCATCAAAAAAGAAACCAGATTTTCAAACGATGTTCCACGAGTCTTGTCAGCGCTGACTCGGGAAATTTCATCAATAACTCGAGAAAATTGCCCTTGCCCACGAGCAGGAGGAATCCAAACATCGACATTCGATGAAAAAAGTATAGCCCCAAATCTATCATGCGAATTAAGGGCGATCGAGCCAAGAGCTCCAGCAATTAATGATGCAACCTCATACTTTAATTGGGATGATGAAGAATAAAACATCGAGGAAGACGAATCTAAAGCAACTATAATCGTACGATCTCGCTCTTGCACAAACGTTTTGACCATTGTTTCATCTGTGCGAGCAGTTGCCTTCCAGTCAATCGATCGCACATCATCACCCGGAACATACGCCCGAAGCTGGTCAAACTCTATTCCAACACCCTTGAAAGCTGATGCATAATCCCCAATCAAAGAACTTTTGCTTATTTTTCTGCTCACAATTTGAAGTTTTTTTAACTGCGCATACACAGAAGTATCCATAACGACCTCCCTTAGGCTCTTTCAAAGCCCTGCATTACCACAATGCGTTCATCTCGTCCTGTAAAACTTTTGGCAATTTAACAGATCCATCTTCTTGTTGGTAGCATTCCATTAAGGCAACCATCAATCGAGGCAAAGCCAACGAAGATGCATTCAAAGTATGTGCAAGCGAAGGCTTTCCACCTTTTTCTGGGCGATATCGAATTTCTGCTCTTCTTGCCTGAAAATCAGTGCAATTACTGCAAGAAGAAACCTCATAATATCTATTTTGACCAGGCAGCCAAACTTCGATGTCGTAGGTTTTTGCTGACGCATAGGAACAATCCTGCCCCGCAAGCAACGAAACCTGATAGTGCAAGCCAAGCATTTTTAATAAATTCTCAGCACACTCAACCATACGCTCAAGCTCTGCGGCAGACGATTCTTGCTCACAAATGGAATACAGCTCTACTTTCTCAAACTGATGAATGCGAATTAAGCCTCGCTCGAGCGAGCCATACCCACCCGCCTCTCGCCTAAAGCAACTCGTCCAAGCGGTCATTCGCACTGGAAGCTCTTCTTTTTCAAAAATTCTTCCCGCATGCAAATTAGTCAAGGGAACTTCTGCGGTTGGAATTGGATACAAGCCATCAGCTTCGATTTGATAAAAATCACCTTCAAATTTTGGCAAGCTACTTGCATTAACTAATGACTTACGATTCACCATGGTTGGAGGAATAATTGGCTGAAAACCATATTGCGCATTATTTCTCAACATGATTCGAGTTAATGCATAAATAACCTTAACACCATCGCCTTTGTAGCATGGAAATTGCGCTCCCGCCATCTGTGTGCCTGCTTCAAAATCAAACCAACCAAGTTTTTGATTGAGCTCCATATGATTTTTGAATTGATATGCAAATTCTGGCTTAACACCAAATGAGCGAACTGCCAAGTTGCTTTCTTTGCCGCCTTCTGGCAACCCATCCATTGGAATATTTGGTACAAATAATAACGCATGCTGAAATCGAGATTCAATTTCAGAAAGCTCTAACTCTTTTTCTTTCAATTTTCTACCAAGCTCAATTGATCGAGTACGATTTTCTTCTGAAAGACCTTTTGATGCCAATGAAGCTAAATCATTTTTTTCTTTGCGCATGGATTCAACAACAACACGAATCTCACGAACCTGTGCATCAAGCACCAACAAACCATCGATATCAACTGATGGTTCTTTTTTTTTCAAAAGCTCTCCAATTCGAGCAGCATCTTTTCTCAACAACGCAATATCAATCATGACTTTTATCCTTCACAGAAAAAAATTAATTATGAAAAAGAGCATAAAATACTTTACATAAAACCACAAACAATGCATACCATGCTCTTGATATTTTGCACGATTGGATAAGGGTGTCTCAGATGATTAATCCAACAATATTTAGAAAATATGATATTCGTGGTGTAGTAAACACAGATTTTAAACCCGAAGATGCAGCTCTCATCGCACTCGGAATTATTAATTATGCAAAAGAATTAGACATCACACTCAAGACGCTTGTTGTTGGCCGAGACGCTCGAACTCACTCTGCAGAAATATTTAAACACTTTACCACTACCTGCAGAAATCATGGAATAACAATTATTGATATTGGTATCGTTACAACACCAATTCTTTATTTCACCCTACATACAACTCCCTACGCTCACGGAGTAATGATCACGGCTTCACACAATCCAAGCGAATACAATGGATTTAAAATTTGTTTCAATAAAAAAAGTCTTCACGGTCCTGCCATCGAGCGAATCAAAGATTTAATCGAAATTAAAGAATCACAACCCCTGGTAACAGCAGGAAATCTTATATCCTACGATGCACTCTCTTACTATATCGACAGCCTTGCTTCCGACTTTGCTCATTTAAGTAATTACACGTCTGCACTTATTTTTGATTGCAACAGTGGGCCTGCAAGCCTAGTCATTCCAAGATTAATAAAAAAACTTCAATGGAAAAATGCTTCAACGATTCACGACACCCTTGATGGTAATTTTCCACATCAAAAACCAGACCCTACCGTAGAAAAAAACGGTCAAATCTTAAAAAGCCACATACACGCAGCAGCATCACCCACCATCGGAATAGGATTTGACGGCGATGCCGATCGAATGGCTTCGCGCACCGAAAATGGAGATCTTATTTCAGGTGATATCTTACTTGCGCTTCTTGCAAAAAACGTTCTTTCACACTTTCCAAATGCACGAATTGTTTTTGACATAAAAAGTAGCTCCGCTCTTCACAAAACAATTATTGCTCACTCTGGGACTCCAATCATGGCTCCAACAGGCCACTCAAACATCAAGTCGTGCATGGCGCAAAACCGAGCACTTCTTGGGGGAGAACTGAGCGGACACTACTTTTTTGCAGACAAATCATATGGGTACGATGATGGCATTTATGCAGCTTTACGATTGATCGAATTGCTTCACGAGTCACAATTTAATCTTCTTGAATTGGTAAACCAAATTCCTACAAATAATTGCACCCCAGAATTCAGGCTTCCATGCAACGAAGAAGATAAAGAAAAAATCATCTCTCACGTTGCTTCTTTTTTTGAAAAAGACAAAAGCACAAAAATCACAACGATTGATGGAGTGAGAGTTGAAACTCATGACAGTTGGGGACTGGTACGCGCTTCAAACACCGAACCGATGATTTCTTTACGATTTGAAGGAGACTGCAAATCGTCGCTAGAAAATATAAAAAAAAGTATGCAAGAAGCATTATCGCCCCTTATGCCTGCCGAGATACTCAACGAGTTGCGCTAAACATCTTCTTGAAAAATGATACACTAACCAAATAACAATTTTTTTTAGCGTATTGTTTTTTACTGTGAACACACCATCTTCATTTTCTCTGGACCACCTAAACCCTGAACAACAACAAGCTGTTGTAAAAACATCGGGCGCACTCCTAGTTATTGCTGGTGCTGGAAGCGGAAAAACGCGCGTAATTACATCTCGAATTGCGTATTTAATATCAGAATGCAATGTTCCCCCCCAATCAATTGTCGCTTTAACATTTACCAATAAAGCTGCAAAAGAAATGAAAGAACGGATAACAAAGCTTATTTCATCAGAATCAACTCTTCCCTTTGTTGGAACGTTTCACTCGTATTGCCTTTTATTACTCAGAAAATACAAAGCTTTCACCGGTGTTGAAACATTTACAATTATCGACTCAGAAGATCAAAAAGCTCTTCTGAAAAGAATTTTAGAAAAATTTGGACTAGAAAAACAAATCGCCACAAACCAAATTCAACACGCAATTAGCTGTTTAAAAAATCAAATGCACAAGCAATTACTTGGTTACGGAAAACAACAAATCATCGAGCAAGTAAATCATGAATACGAACGCGAAAAAAAAGCTGGAAACCTTCTCGATTTTGATGACTTAATTGTTAAAGTGCTAGAACTATTCAAAACAAACTCACACTTCAAAGAAGAGTTCCAGCGCAAGGTAAAGCATGTACTGATCGATGAATATCAAGATACAAATTCAATGCAGCATACACTGTTAAAAGAAATGACCCTTTCATCACCTGGTGTTATTTCAGCACACTCGATCTGTGCTGTTGGCGATGAAGACCAGTCAATTTACTCTTGGCGCGGAGCGCAAGTTGAAAACATTCGTTCATTCAAAAACGATTTCGCACCAGTAGAAACTATTAAAATCGAACAAAATTATCGATCAGCAGAACCAATCCTAAAGGCAGCTAACCACGTAATCGCACATAACAGAAATCGAACACCAAAAGAACTTTGGTCTGACAAAAAAGCTCACAAGCGAATCCTTGTCGCAACATGCTCAAATGGATATCAAGAAGCAGATATCATCGCACAAGCACTCACGAGTCTTCCACCTTCAATATCCTTAGGCCAATGCGCAATTTTATATCGCACTCACGCTCAAACGCGGGTTTTTGAAGAAATTTTTATGCGCTCAGGAATCGCATATGCGATCATCGGCGGTATTCGATTTTATGAACGAAAAGAAATCAAAGATATTTTGGCATTTTTACGTCTTATTCAAAATCCACACGACAAAATTTCATTGCTTCGTATTCTGAATGTCCCACAACGCGGACTTGGAGAAAAAGTTGAAACAATATTAATTGAAGAATGGGATAAATATACACATTTTACCTTCACTCAATTACTGGAACACCTCATCACGCAATCAGGCCTACTTGGTCTTTCGCGCAGCCACACAAACGGACTATCTGAGCTTAAAAAAATTTTTATAAACCTCACGCCATCTCGATCGATTAGTGAATTGTACGAAATAATTTTATCAGATTCTGCCTACATACAATATTTGGCTAAAGAATATGAACAAGAAGAATTTAGAAGCAAATCAGAAAATCTTCGTGAGCTTTTTCAATCCATTTCTTTTTTTGAAAAACAATTTAATGAAAATAAAACAAAAGAATCTTCAGAAACAGCCCTTGCGGCATTTTTAAATGAAATAGCCCTGCTTCAAGAAAAAATAGAAGATGATTCTGGCGAGCAAAAAATGGTAAAACTCATGACTCTGCATAGCGCAAAAGGTTTAGAATTTGACTTTGTTGTTATAGCTGGACTTGAAGAAACAATCCTGCCGAGTAGTAAATCACTTGAATCACGAGAAGATATCGAAGAAGAACGACGGCTTTTTTATGTGGGAATAACTCGTGCCAGAGAATATTTATTGATAACAAGAGCTCTTGCGAGAAGTACTTATGGGCAAAAAAACGCTCAAGATGCTTCACGCTTCTTGGGAGAACTTCCAGAAAAAGAAATTATTCACATCGATGCTTCCAGCATGTTTCCATCACAAATCAATAGCACTCTGCGCTCTTGGCTCGAAAACACATATTCTAACCAAAAATCATCATATCAAACGATTTTTGCCCCTGACATCCAACCCCATTTCGCACAAGCAAATCAACGAGGAAGCATTCAGCAATACGTTCATCCCCACTCCAAAAAGCCCTCTTTTCAAAAGATAACTCTTGAAAAACTAGCCCCCAAAAATGGCTTCCCTTCAACAAAAATGCTGTCCTCTGGAAATATTGCAAAACCTCAAAATCTTACCCCTTCTAATTCAATTCCCCCAGAATGGCAAAAAAACAGCCGCGTTTTCCACCCCATTTTTGGATCTGGAATTGTACTTTCAAGCTCACTGAAAGCTGAAAATAAGTATCTTGTTACGGTTGCTTTTCCCGAAGGAGAAAAAACCATTCTTTCAACTTTTTTACAGCCATATGAATAACAATTGGTTTTTCAGCCTGAAACAATACAGGTTGTTTTTTCAAAAATCACTATAGTTTGAGCCCTAAAAACAACCCATTACCACAAAAACCATATTTCATTCATCCTAAAATCATTACTGCGTTTCACGATGCTAGGCAAAACCCAAAAATTAAATTGATATGTTTAAAAAGTTGTTATTGTTTCTATCTCTTGCTCTTCTTGCCCCAGCCAAAGCCAAATTGGATGAAAAAAAGCCATCATGGTCGTCATTTATAGCAAAAAGAAACGAATTTAAAGAACTTCATGCAGCTGCAAGAAAAAAACAGGAAGAACTTTTTGCCGCAACCAGAGAAAAACGCTTAGAAAGCCACAAAAAAGGCGAGGATGCTCTTTTTTCAGCAGCACAACTCCAGGCTGAAGAACAAGTAAAAGCCACACTTTCAGTTGTAAAAAAATTAAAAACAACTGAGGTTAAACCCTCAGATCTGTACGATGAAACCTTAAATCCATGGTCAAGAATCAGCCAATATCATACGGCATTCTGGTTTTTCATTCGTCAAATCCCTGAAAGAACCCGACTCGCTATCCAATCGTTAAAAAAAACACGCGAAAAAAAACCCTCACAATCAACAGCGCCAATCGCCGCAGGTCAAAATGAGGTCTCATCAACTGAATCTTTAGAGGCCGAAAGCTCAGATCAAAATCAAAATGACGGCGACTCCGCCATAGAAAAAAAACTTCAAAAAATCTCGGCCCTAGAAAAAGAACTTCAAAACATCAACGATCAACTACTCGGCGATAAAACAGATTCTGCAAACGCAACAAAAAAGGCTCAACAAACTGTAACACGGCCCACTCCTCAAAAACGAACATCATTTTGGTATTTTTTCAGAAACAAAAATACCTCTCAGTCTGATGCGTATGGACGCTATGGATATAATAATTTTAATTACCAAGAAGGAACCTACAACGATGAACTCTGTGCACAAGAAAGCCCAATTGATCCTGAAGTATATTTCACATATCGAGAAAACTTCAAAGAATATGTAAAACCTACCGATCCTATCGTAGTTGATAATATTTTTAAGCCGATTTATTCCAAAGGAGGCGTCCAGTCAACCTACTGGAGCCGTGAAATGTCCTCGTGGTTCAATCTTCCAGAAGAAGATTTAAACTTAAAAACTTTTTTAAGCCACTCATGTCTTATTCATTTATTTGCAGCATCAATGACCATCTATAAACAATTTTTTAGAAACCACTATAATCAATCGCGCTTATATCAAAGAATAAATCGAACAACCTTACCAATCAAAACTGATTCTCCTCAAGCTGAAACTATGACAAAAGAATGTATTTTTATGCTAGTTTCAACTTGCTTTTTGGCAATCACTCAGTACCTTGCAAGTCATATGGCTTTAGCTGGCGGTCCAATCGCAGGACTCAAAAGCGCAATTTGGAACAATCCATATATTTATTACGGATTTATCGGGGGCCTTTCAACTCTTTTTCTTACAAAAAAAGTTTCTCCCCGCGCAGATCAATTCATCAACTATTCAGGCTCTATCTTGCTTAATAAAATTCCAGCACAATACCTTCCACGACAAAGTATACGTAATTCTTTTCACACTCTAGTTAAGTCCTTTTTTATTTCAGGACTATGTCTCCTTCCACTCAGTATTTCTCTTGGAAAAATAATATCCTCAGAAAAAGACCTCAGTGTGCAAATTACAAAAGAGCTAGCAGAACATCCCCTGGCAATTGGGCCAAAAGTAGGCACAAGTATTCCTCGGGATATGCAAGGACATCAATACATAATGATCCGAGATGGAAGTAACATTCAAAAAAACACAATCTGGTTCGTCAGATCTTTATCCACTCACACCATACAGATTTTATCACTAGCATCATTGAACGCGATGCACCAGGGTACCAGCGAATTACAATTCAAAATTCTAGGTGATATTGCCTGCCTTGCTTTGAGTTGCGTTGCAAACTTATTTAAAATACTTTTCTCTCGATTTATGGAAAAAGAAGCTAGACCATCTCTGTTTGTGCGCGTATCAGATCTAGCATACCTTACACCAAAAACGCGCGATCAATTATTATCTGCCGCACGAACCGAAAAGCTTTATTCCATAATTTCTCACTCACTTTTTACTAGCCTGAGCCTTGCAAACATAATAGCAATATCAAAAGAGGTACCTGGTGCGTATAAAGTAATTCAACAATTTCTTCTTCATGCACAAAACCCAATTACCGATGAAGGCGTAACAAGACTGCTTTCATTATTGGGCGTGCAAAACGATGTATCATCAATCGATTTAAGCTTTATACAAAACGCACTCAGAAACGTTGAACCACTTATAAATAAAACAGAAACCTTTAACCCTGTTTTGAGCACTAAAGAACAAGCCGCATATTTGGCTTATCACCGAATTCTCAAAGCAGCAAAAAGCTCTCTTACTCCAGCTGAACACACTCACGCCGATAAGCCACTTGAAGGAGAAAAACTTAAGCTCCTTGTAGAGCACTGCAGAGATCTGACTAGAGCAAACCCAACCTCTCAAAAAAAAGCTCTTCAAGATCTAATAGCCGAACTATAGGTTTATATCAAAATTAACGCATCCCAAATCAATAACGCTGCTGCAACAGCGAGAATAAGCGCTGTTGTTTTAAAAAGTCTTTTTAATGCTTTTCCAGACAAAGCTCCGCCGATAACATCAGCAATTATACTCACTAAGGCCAAAGAGCAAAACGAACCTAAGGCCAACGCCCCTGCGCTCAAAAGAGCTGTCGATAAAGAACCAACACTAATAATTTTTTCAAACAACTTTAATGAAATAAACATAAAAAAAAGCAATGCTGATGGATTTAATATTGTGATACAAAATGTTTTAACCGTTAATAACAAAAAATCACTTGTTGAACATTCTACTCGATACGTCTCACTTGCCGACTCAAGCCGCCAATAATACATACTTAATCCAAATAATGCCGCAGCTCCAACCAAATCAAGTCCTATCATGACGGGCTGATTAGAAACAACCCCACCCCAAAATCCCCGCAATGACAAGAAAAAAAGCAATCCATCTGTTAATGCAGCACCAAGAGCAATCGCAAATCCAGAATAAAGACCATCAAGCGCCGCTCGATTAAATGTCATAATAAAAACAGGTCCAAACGCAGAAGCTGCACAAAACCCAACAAAAAAAGCTTTAAGTAAAATAAAAGTAGTCATCATCTTCCTGAAAAATTAATTTCACATATTTTTATTGTAGCAAGAGCTGAAGCGGACTAAAATAACATAACCATTTTAACAACAAGATCTCACAAAAAATCAGTCCCATACAGGAATCATTTGTATGAAATATAAACTGCCTTTTGGAACTCATGGAATTAGAGGAAATTCAAGCCTTCCTCCATTTACCCAACGGCATTTACACGCTCTTGGTCAAGCGTTAGAACTTTTTCTTGAAGCAAAAAAATTTCCTAAAACGATACTTTTTGGTTCAGACACTCGTGCGTCATGCCCACAAATCAAACAATTTCTTTCTCAAGGATTTTCAAGCACTACGCACATTCAATCGGCACAAAACCTTCCAACTCCTGCGCTGATACAAATTTTAAAAAAAAATTTAGAAATCGGGCTAGGGATAATGATCACTGCATCACATAACCCTGCACACGACAATGGATTAAAATTCTTTCTTCAAGAAGGAAAGGATCTATCGACTGATGATGAAAATCTCATTCAATCTTTTTTTTCGATTTCATTTTCAAGTCCATATCCATATCAAGAATCATTCTATAAAGAGTCGCTCTATCCTTCTGCCTTTATGGAATACTTTACTCAAATCAAAAAGAAATTCGCTCCTCAATTCCTTAATGGACTACGCATTGGATTGGATTGCGCAAACGGAGCTATCAGTGAATATGCACCTGTAATTTTTAAACATTTTGGTGCGCAAATTTATACAATCAACACAAAGCCAGACGGTCAAAATATCAATAAAAACTGTGGTTCTAATCATCCTGACGAACTCAAAGCTCTTGTTCTTGTAAATAAATTATTTTGTGGATTTGCATTCGACGGAGATGGTGACAGAGTTGTTGCTATTTCATCAACCGGCGAACTCAACAATGGTGATGATATTTTAGCTATGATCGCAACAAACCCTATTCGCAAGAAACAGGGTCCCGTTATTGGCACAATTGCCTCAAATTCTGGACTAAAAAAATATCTTGAGAAAAATTCTTTATCATTTTTAGCATCTAACGTTGGCGAAAATCAGGTTATTAAACTGATGCATGAACATTCTTCTAATCTTGGAGGCGAACCCTCTGGACACATAATAATAAAAGAATACATGATGGCTTCTGATGGAATCTTTACAGCTCTGGCGCTTCTTGATTCTATTTTGGTAAATAATAATTTTTCACTCAGTTCATTTGAGCACTATCCCCAGGCTTCAAAAAATATCCTAACCCAAATCAAACCACCGCTATCAACCCCAGAACTCAAAGAAATTATTGATTCATTCACAGAAATCTATCCACAAAGTTCAATTTTAATCAGATATTCAGGAACTGAACCACTCATGAGAATTTCTGTGGAAGCTCCAACCATGGATGAAGCAGCAACAATTTCCCAACAACTGGAAACCAAAATTACAACAATCTTGAAGGATCTGACAAAAAAAACATCCGCCCCTAACGTTGAACTAAAAAACGAATGTCATACACTATCCAATTGAATTAACGAGTACAATACAAAAAATATTCGTTATTACCATTTTCTTCTTTTTTCAATGCTCGCACCACACCCTGTATGGAAAATCCAAGACTCTTACATAAATCAATAATCGATTGAACGGCACGGTCCTGATCTTCCTGAGATTTAACAATACCATTTTTATTCACAAACTCTCGACCTACTTCAAACTGAGGCTTTATCAAAAGCAAGAGTTGTGTTTTTTGCGCAGAAAGTAATTTTTCAACAACTGGAATAACCATTTTTAAGGAAATAAAAGACAAATCAAGACAACAAAAATCTATGGCTTGAGGAAGCGTTGAAACCATCCTAATATCTTGCTGCTCCATAATTATCAACTTCTCGTTATTCTTCAATGAAGCATCAACCTGCGCAGATCCTACATCAATCCCATAAACCAATAACGCTCCTTCTTGGAGTAAGCAATCAGAAAATCCCCCAGTGGAAAGTCCTGCATCCAAACAAACAAGACCACTCAGATTAATTTTAAAATACATAAGAGCTGCAGCCAATTTATATCCCGCAAAACCAACATACTCTTTGACCAAATGAGCAACAACAATATCCATCTCGCTTATTTTGTGTCCAGGCCGAGTAACAACCATACCATTAACCGAAACAGCGGCCTGACTTATGCCTCGAGCAATAAAGGTCCGAGAATACTGCGGATATTTTTTTAATAACACCAAATCTAATCGCTCAAGTTTCATACACTCGCGCCCTCATACTCTTTTTCTACCTTCTTAACTGCAATAAAAAATAAATCAGACTTTAATCTATCAACTGAAATCAGCCCAATTAGACGCAAGAAACTAATTATTTTTTTTATTATCCAACGCAGCGATCGTGGAAAAAATTCTGCAAAGACATGGGGCGAAACGCCTCCTTCTGGCCACACCACAATACCCGTAAATCCAGCCGCCCTCAGACAATCATGTAACGTTTTTTTTGTATAATATCGCTTATGCGTAACGTCACTTCGATGATAAAATGTTAAATTGTACTCAGGTAAAAACAAATCTTCATCATGCGGCACAGAACCTATCAAAATGCCTCCGTTCTGCAAAACCCTAAAAATCTCAGCAACAAACAATTCTTCATTAAAAATATGTTCTATCAGGTCAAAAGCCACAACCGACGAAAATAATTCATGCGAAAAAGGTAATTCTTGCTCAAGATTGGCAATTACATACTCAACACCATGCTCTGGAACCTGTTCAAATAGATCCACAGCAGTGATTTGCATCTCTGGAAAATGCTTTTTCATCCAATACGAATACTTCAGCCTTCCCGCACCAAGATCAAGAACTCGCGATCCAGCCAAATATTTTTGCAATAAATCCAACTTAAATGGAGAATGCTCATTTTTTTCCATAAATCCTCCTCAATAAACATTCCATAACTTTATCACTATGAGAGCTTGCTAAGAAAAGAATGCTTTGTCATCATAAAAAAAGTAGGTTTCTTTATCATTTTTTATCTGTATGCGATTAGTTCAATTTGTAGCCCTTTGCGGCATTAGCTCTCGACGAAAAGCTGTCGCGATTATAAAAAATGGAGAAATCCAGGTAAATACTACTCAATGTTTAGATCCTGCATATATCGTGCAAGAAACTGATGTCATTTATTATCAATCAAAACAACTCAGTATTCCTGAATCTTATGTCTATCTCGCTTTAAACAAACCCAAAAATGTCATCAGCGCCAGTTCTAGTCCCCATGGCGAAATAACGGTTATCGACCTGGTTAAAAACAAGTTTCCAACCCAACGCTTGTATCCCATAGGAAGACTCGATAAAGATTCAACCGGTCTCATTATTCTCACAAACGATGGGCACTTTGCTCAAAAAATAGCGCACCCAGCGTTTGAAATCACAAAAAAATACAGAGTAAAAATTACCAAAAAACTTTCCAAGACCGATCACAAACTTCTTATTTCAGGAGTTACACTCGAAGATGGTTTTTCTCAGTTTGATGAACTACAACAAATCGCCCCAAAGACATATGAAGTTTCCCTTCATAGTGGAAAAAACAGGATAATTCGACGCATGTTTGCTTACCTTGGACACGAAGTTATAGAACTTCACCGAATTTCTATCGGTTCTCTCTCTCTGAAAAATCTTGCTCTTGGGAATTTTAAACACCTCTCACCAGAAGAAATTTCCAATCTTACAAATTAAATTTTTATCTTTTTTTGAACAACCCCTTGGTTCCAAAAAGATCTTCGTAATAAAAAATAAAAATTCCGCACAAAATCGATCCCGCTGCAACCAAAAGTCGCAAAGAAACAGGCTCTTTCAAAAAAAAATATCCCAAAGCGGTAACATAAATAGGAATTGTCGCACCAGCAAGCGACAACAATGTTGCACTGTTATGCTTAAGCAAATAGCCATACAAGCTATATGCTATTAAATTTCCAAAAATCACCGTATATGCAAGCAGGAGAGATGATTTTAAGGTCCAAAAATGTGCACTTATAAAAAAAGATCCATCTCCTAATCCCAAAAAGCCAAGAACAGGCACTAAGCCAAATGCTAAAAACCCAGCCGCTGTCATAACAATACCATTAACATCACTTGAAGAAAGGTCGTTTTTTCGCATTTCATCTTGGACCATCATCCACCCAAGTCTACCAACAGCTGTTGACGTCAAAGCTGCTAATTCAGGCCAAGAAATACGGAAAAAGAACTCTAAAGAATTCTCGGCCAAAGAATGTTCTGAAAACAAAACGACAGCCCCACAAAAAGCTGATATCATTCCCACAAGCTTTTTTATCGATAATTCTTCATCAAATAAAAAATAGGCGTATGCGGCGGTAATAAAAGGATCAAAACTTCCAATAAATGCAGCTTTTGAAGAAAGCATATTTTTAATTGCGTAGGCCTTACACACCGTAGGAATCAATACCGTAAAAAAAGTTATAGAAAAGAAAATTTTCCAATTTTTAGCTATTTTATTCAGGCTTCCCTGCTGATATGATTTTTTATTTAAAAACAAAAGAACAAGCCCGGAAATAAACATACGAATTCCAGAAAGCAAACTAGGGCTTAGCGAAAAGAGCAGTAGCTTATTTACAAAAATGCTACTGGCAAACAGCGCAGAACAAAATAAAATCAGAAATATCACAACACATCACCACATACCGCGCACAAATACCAAACAACTATACCCAAACAAGAAAAAATCTCCAAAATTCCACGATAGATGAACCGTGAAAGTTGTCCCACTCACAAAAAACTTACAAAAAGAAATGGTCTATTGAACCCTGGCGACCTAGAACATTACAATCGATACAAGAATGAGAATTAATAATCATTTTTTTATTAAATCGAGGATTAGCTATGAAAAATCTTAAATTACAAGCGCTGTTACTCGGCGTACTCGCTCTTTCTGCAACAAACATGCTTGCCCCACGATGGGGTAAAAAAGGTTCCCCGCAAACAGCTCAACCCCAAAAAAGAAAACGCTGGTGGTTGTTGTGTGGCGGTAACCCAAGAGAAGTTATTCCTCCCGTGGTAATTGGTATTTCTACGCTTCTTTCTGCAATCGCCGCAGGAGATGAAGAAGATTTCGTTCTGTCTTCACGCAAAACATTTGGAACCGTCTTTAAAGAAGCCGCAGGCTCCTTTATTCTTGATGTAACCCAAAGCTATATTGCAAAACAAAGTATCTCTGGCATTACAACAGCAGAAGGGGAATACAATCCAACACTTTTCAACTTAATAAATAGCTATTTCACCTCAATCTTCCAAGCAATTAGACCTGAGCAATCATCATTCCTGAGCCTTTCAGCTGATGATCGATTAATTGTTATCAAAAATATAAAACGGCTTACCAAGTCGTCTCTCAGACATCTTCACAATCAAATAAAATTGCTCGATGAATCAATGCAGAGAGACCTTATCCCAACTCTTATCAGCCTTATTGAGGCTGAAACCGAATCTCCCGTAAATCGCAACATGGCTCAAATGCTTTTAAAATTAGAAAATCCTCGCCTGGCAGCTCTCTACCTAGAAAAAGCTGCTGAAGCTGCCAAAGAACATGAATCACCATCGGGCTCTCGACGAGGAAGCAGAGTTTCTCTGGATACAATACGCAGACTTTCGCTTCGTCCAAGTGAAGATGCCCATGTTGCTGACGACAACAACGTCGGACTAGATCTAGATGCAATTGGAGTTGGATTACCAGCTCACGCAATGCACGACCTTGCTCCAGTTGTTGCGCAAGTTGCAAGCGATGCTGTTGGTGAATTAGTTGTCGGATTAATTGACGCTGCCATGCCTGATGGACCAGCACAAGACCTTGTTCTTGGGACTGTTGCTATCGTAGCAGAAGAACTTGCTGACGCACTCAGAACTGATAACAATTCCACAGAATAAATATTCCCTCTTTATGCTTAAGTAAAACCTGATAAAATTTAAATAGTTAGACTGTTTTACTTAAGCATACGGAGCAAACAATACCTATGAGTACAGAAACACCACTGAACGAACAAGAAACAACTCAACATCAATCAACCCTCACTCAAGCCGAACAACTTGCGGCAACACTCAAAGAACAACTTCTTCGAACAACTGCGGATTTTGAAAATTTCAGAAAAAGAACCGAAAAAGAACGTATTGAATGGATGAACATCACAAGAGCTACAACAATTCGTCTTTTCCTCCCAATAAACGATGATATCGATCGCGCATTAGCTACCCTCCCCGCAAAAAATGAACAGCACGACTCGTTAATTACCAGCGCTATCGATGGACTCTCTCTGATTCAAAAAAATATTTCAAAAGCCCTTGAGTCTGCGGGAGTTGAAGAAATTCCTACCAATGGTCAATTCAACCCAGAATTCCATGAAGCACTCATGCAGGTGGAATTAACTGAAAAAAGTAGTGGCGAAATTGTGCAAACATTCGAAAAAGGATACAAGCTGGGCACAAATATCATCAGACACGCTAAAGTCAGCGTAGCAAAATAAAAATAAGCTCAATTTTTTTTAAACGGTCGCATTTTTAAGCGGCCGTTTTTTGTTTTTAAACAATAAAAAAACCGTACATTGTACGGCTGATCTTTTATTAAGAAAATTTATCTAAAAATGGTGGAGGCAAGCGGATTCGAACCCCTGACCTTCCGCGTGCAAGGCGGACGCTCTACCAACTGAGCTATGCCCCCAAATCTGATTTGGGTTTTTCAAAACCACCCCTTTATTATAAGGGCAAAGCATTTAGTTGCAACAACTTTTAATAAAAAATCTATAAATTTTAGATATTTTCGAAGAAAAAAACTTAAATACAATCATTTTGAGAAGGTTTGACATAGTTTTTAAGCAGCCATACCCTCTTAGCATGAATAAAATTTATAAAAAAAATACAATCATGGTGCTTGACGATATAAAAGAACTCTTAAAAGAGATTAACACACACCTTACCGTTGTGAGCGAATTTGTAATCAACAGCAAATTACAGCAACAAATTGAATCGCTTACCACGCTCACCGAGTCAGAACAATCTTGGCAACAAAAAGAAACGATTCTCAGACTCAAAGAACTCCAAGCAAAAAAAACACTGCTCAGTGAATACGAAGAAATAAAAAAAGATTTTAAAAACCTAAACGATCTTGCTGAATTTCTTTCCAGTGAGCCGGAAGCCGCGACAGAAGATGATCTTAATCAACTGTTAATTGACGCTCATGGGCAACTTAAAACAATCAAAAAGTTTAAACTTTATATTCTTTTGCAGAAAGAACATGACGATGCAAACTGCTTTGTCGAAATAAACTCAGGAGCCGGAGGAACAGAATCTCAAGACTGGGCTGAAATGCTTATGAGAATGTACCTACGATTTGGCGAACGAGAAGGATTTAAATCTTCGATTCTTGATATTCAAAATGGTGAGGAAGCTGGAATAAAATCGGCGTCACTCTATTTTCAAAAAAAATATGCGTATGGGATTCTTTTTCCAGAATCAGGAGTCCACAGACTTGTAAGAATCTCACCGTATGACTCGAATAAACGAAGACACACATCTTTTGCTTCGATTACCGTATATCCAGAGATCACAGATTCCTCGCTTGCCATTAATCCGGAAGAATTAAAAATAGATACCTATCGTGCTGGTGGCGCAGGCGGTCAACACGTTAACAAAACCGAATCAGCTGTACGAATTACCCACATTCCAACCGGGATTATTGTTCAATGCCAAAACGAACGATCTCAAAATCAAAACAAAGCAACTGCAATGAAAATGCTATCCTCCAGACTTGCAGAAAAATATGAAGCTGAGCGCAAAGAAGCTCAAGATAAAAGTGTTGAACGCAAAAAAATCGAATGGGGATCTCAGATCAGATCGTATGTTTTACACCCATACAAAATGGTAAAAGACCACCGAACAGGTTTTGAAATCTTCAATCCAACTGAAGTTTTGGACGGTGACATTATGGGTTTTATTGAATCTTTTTTAACAAAGTCTCCAGGCGATGAAAAAACATTTGATTTACCGCAAGACTAAATACTCTTATTTAAGAGTATGGAAAAAAATATTTTCTATCTGTTAACATCTACACATAAGAGCAAATAACAACAAGGTTAAAAGAAATGAACAAGAATACCTTTTTCTTACAAGCTGCCCGACTAACAATTGGGCTCTCCCTTCAAGTATTACTCGTTGTGCTTTCTGTTACACACCCGCCATTTTCAACACAATCAAATCATTTCAAACAAATCGAAAATATAACATCAGCAGATCTTACAAGCGCATCAACCACTAAGAATGTTCAACTTACTCATCAAGAAGAAATTTCTCACCCCATCAGATCACTAGAAACTGAATTTTTTTTCGAAAAAAGCTTAGAATTATTTTCTCAATTTAATACTGGGTATTCTGATGAATCAATTTACAATCACAAGACCCCAAAATATGCACAAGCCGGTCTTTGTGCAGAAAAATGCTATAAAAACAAAATCGAATATTATTTTACTGCGCAACTAGAATCACTTCAAAAAAAATATCGCCACAAAATTGCCTTAAATCCAACTCGCCCAGAATGCTTACCTCGAGTTCAAGTGACAATTAATCGAAATGGCAGCATCACCGAAATAGGCCTTTTAAAAACATCTGGCAACAAAGCCTTTGATAATCTTTTCATTCAAGCCTTCAAAAAGGCTGCTCCATTTCCAAGCATTCCGCCACAAATCATGCGCAGTGAATTTGTTATTTACACCTAAAAGTTGCCTTATTTTTAAAAAAAATCAGTATACTCTCTTGCTAGTTACCACTCTCTGGGAGAGATCGTATGCAAAAAATAGTTATTATTGGCGCTGGCCTTACTGGATTATCTGCCGCATATCATCTTGAAAAAAGTGGCATAACCTCATACGAAATCTATGAAAAGCAGCCAACAATTGGCGGGCTGACACGATCTGTCTGTGAAAATGGATTTACAGTTGATTATACTGGTCACTTTTTGCATAGCAATAATGAGTATTTCTCAACGTTTCTAGCTACTCTTTTTGGACCTGCAGAATTACAATCAATTACAAGAAATGCGCATGTTTTTATGCACAACAGATACCTTGCGTACCCATTTCAAACAAATCTAAAAAATCTTCCTACAAACATTATAGCTCAATGTATTGAGTCGTTTATAAAAAAACCTGGAAATACCTATACCCCCAAAACATTTAAACAATGGCTTTTAAAAGCCTTTGGAAAGGGCATGTGCTCAGAATTTTTTTATCCCTACAACTCAAAAATTTTACAATTTCCTCTTTCTAAAATAATGCCAGAACAAGGCGGACGCTTTATACCCACGATAAAACTTGAAGACATTATTAAAAATTTTTCACATCAAGAATCTAGTTCACTTGGATATAACAGCTCTTTTTTATATCCACGAGAAAATGGGATTGCTCTTCTTCCAAACAGAATCGAATCAAAGCTGACATCAAAGATTCATTGCAATCACTCTGTTGAATTAATCAATTCAAAACAAAAAAAAATCTATTTTTCAAATGGCTCTTCAACAATATACGACATCCTAATCGCAACAATGCCTCTTGATACTCTTTTGAAGTCTACAACCTTCTCAAGTGACTCCAACCTTGAAATTCAATCATCAAATTTATATTGCAATACCGTAATAAATCTCAACCTTGGAATAAATAAGCCAAATTTCAACGACAAGCACTGGATTTATTTTCCAGAAAAGAAGTTCAGCTTTTATAGAATTGGATTTTGGAACGCAATTTCGGCCCATATGGCACCAAAAAACAAATCATCGCTCTTTGCTGAAATGTCTCTCATGAAACCCAAGAAAAAAGATATCGATAAAAAAGTAATTTCGGCAAAAAAAGAGCTCCTTACACTATTAAAGCTCAACCAATCGGATATCTGTTTTGAGAAAACATTAATGCTCGACCACGCTTATGTGATTTATAACGACTGGAGAAAAAACAATCTTTCAACGCTTCTTACATCGCTCGAAAAAAACAACATCTTCAGTATTGGACGGTTTGGAGAATGGAAGTACTCAAGCATGCAAGAAGCTGTTTTAGATGGACAAAAAGCCGCTGAAAAAATTTATACACAAACAACACCTTCTCGCACATCAATGACACCGACGATAACCGAAAGAAATGTACCATGAAAAAATTGTATAATTATTACGCGGGAAAAAACATTCTTGTAACTGGTGGCGCAGGTTTTATTGGATCGAGCGTTGTCGAAAAGCTTGTTGAATACAACGCTCAAGTAACAGTTTTGGACAATTTTTCGACTGGATCAATAGAAAACCTCTCCTCTTGTGCTAAAAAAATAACAATTATTTCTGGTGATCTTACAAATCCTGAAACCTGTTTAATTACCGCAACCAACAAATCACACATTTTCCATCTCGCAGCAAAAACATCGGTTCAAGAATCGATTGAACAGCCCGATTTATACGAATTAAACAATTTGATTGGAACAAAAAACATTTTGAACGCCGCAAAAATATGTGGCGTTAAACGATTTGTTTTTTCTTCTTCTGCTGCCGTTTATGGAGATCAAAAAAATCGGTGCCAAGAAACAATGCCACTCAACCCATTATCGCCTTATGCTGAAACAAAAAGACTCGGAGAGCGATTGTGTATTGATTTTTATAAAAAAAACCAATTTATCCCAGTAATTTTAAGATATTTTAATGTCGATGGGTCAGCTCAAAATAAACTCTCAAATTACAGCGCGGTTATTCCAATTTTTATCGAAAAAATAAAAAAAAGGCTGCCAATAACCCTTTTTGGCGACGGAATGCAAACGAGAGATTTTGTCAGCCTTGAAGACGTTGTAAATGCCAATCTTCTTGCAGGTGCATGTCCTTTCACTCAACCAGAAATTATCAACGTTGGAACAGGAAATAGCATCACACTCCTTGAACTTGTTCGAAAACTTCAAAAACGCTTTGAGTTTCCAGAACAAACAATAACTTTCTTACCAGCACGGGCTGGCGATATTATAAAATCGGAAGCAGATTGTACAAAATTTTTTGCCTTAAAACAGTGGGGTTTTGAAGAAAAATGAACATTCACAAAAGTGCTATAATTGCCGCTCAAATAATCGGTGAAACATTACCAATCAGTAGCAGCACACACGTTTGGATCATAGACACTATCTTCAGGCAAGCAGTTCCCTGGACCGACAAAATTGGAACTGAAAGCGTAATGGACTTGCTTTTTTTCCCAACTCTGATGGTTCTTCTGCTCTTTTTTAGACATTCAATTGTGTTCAGATTTAAAATCCTGATGCGTTTTTTTAAACAAAAAGAATGCTCTGTGCACTCTAAAAAATGGTTTTCTCTTCTTTTTAGAGTGTTCGCATTTGTTTTTTTTTCATTAGTGAGCTTTACTCTAACTTTTTTTTCTCTAAAAAAAATACTCTCCCTGAGTACTCTTTCGCACCCTACACTTGCTGCAATCGGATTGAGCTGTACTGCTCTTTTACAAATTAGTACTTATTTTATTAAAAAAAATGATGAAAAATTGTCATTTATACGAGCGATTGGAATAGGTTTTTTTCAGGGATTTGCAGCGATTCCAGGTATATCACGTCTAAGCGTTACACTGGTAAGCGCAAGATGGCTCTCTATTCCCACTCACCGAGCGTTTGAGTTTTCAACACTTCTTCAACTCGCTACTTTTTTAGGGAATCCATTAAAAAATCTCTGCGACAAAAAAATACATTTCTTTAATCTCTACAAAGACCATATCGCCAAGCTAAGTTTTGAAGATTTTTTAATAATAACAATGTGCGCGTTTATTTCTTTTTATGGATTAAGGCTTTCATGGCACCTTAACGAAAATCGATCGCTCTGGAAAATAGCTCCCTACTTTACGATTCCCCTGACACTACTTTATCTAATACGCAACCAATCTTTTTTATACTTTCCGTAAACCACCAATAATTTCTTTCGAGAAATTACCGAATGTAGCTTCAGGATTATTTTGTAAAAAATGCCCTGTATCATGAACCATGTCTACAACGAATAACTCATCCGCAGGATATTGCTCTTCAAGATTTACATTACATAAAACAATTGCTGAATCTATCGTTGAAACATCCATGAACTCGTGAGGCAAAAAAGCCGGACTCAGCCCCACAACAGAATCCTGCATATTTTTTTTATAGACATCTTTTAAATTAACCTCAGCCTCACAAACTGAGTCTAAATTTAAGGCGATATCTTGGGAATCTGTAACCGTTGAGGAAAAAACAGACATGCAAAAAGTTAATACCAACAAAATCGTCATAACTAATTGTCTCTAATTAATGGCCCTTAAACCACAAACGATAACAATATCTATTTTCTCTGATAAAGAATCAAAATCCATTAATCGCCACTGAGATTGATGTTTACGTTTTTTTCTTATCACAATTGCTGCAGATTCTGAAGTTTGCTGGCTATTAGGTTGAACCAAAAGAGCTAATTCCTCTGATGAAGTTGGCTGCTCTGTAACAATCAATGCTGGAGGAACAACCGCACCAGGGCGAGGAACCTGAAAATAACCCTCAGCATTCATCATGGCAAGATGATATGCAGAAAGAGCTGGCACAACCGCAACAACTTCATTTGACTGATATCGCTGCTCTCGAGAAATATCTCCCATGAAAAGAGTGTCTATCAACAAACACATATTTTGAGAGGGTATTGCGAAAATAGAAAAATTTTTACTTGGGATATTTTTACAATAAGAACTAAATACCGATTGTAGCTCTTGATTACTTAAAGCAACTAAACAACGTTCTACAAAAGAATTTTCAACTACGACCCCATTAGCAGACAAGGCAGAAAGACCCACAATAAAAAACAGGGTTGTTAAATAATTTTTGACCTTCATATTTACCACAACTTTTATGATCCAAAATCATCACAAAAGAAAATTACCAAGAGCGCAAAGCTATAGCAATATGATCAAAAAATTATCTAACAACCCTGTCAAGGAAAGTCAGAAAGACCTACACCCACTCAATACGAGAAATAGGAGCAGTGTCACTTGGGCGACGACCAAGATTATAAATTCTCAAATAACCACCTGGACGCTGTACATACTTAGGAGCAATTTCACGAATAAGCTTATAAACAGCTTCTTTGTCGTAAGGCAATTCCTGAGAAATACGTCTGATCGTATTAAAATTATCACCAGCTCGCGCTAAGGTAACAATTTTTTCTACATAACTACGCAAGACTTTTATGTGAGTTGTTGTCGATTGAATATGCCCATGAAGAATCAAGCTAATAGCCTGGTTTCTCAAAAGCGCCTTGCGGTGACCTTGTTTTATATTTAATTTTTTTCTATCACACTGATGCATCATAAGGATGATCCCTCTTGCTCTTTCAGAGCTTTTTTAAGATCAAGCTCTTTTATATTCATACCAAATCTAAGATTAAACGCACTTAAAATTTCTTTTACTTCGCGAAGCGATTTTCTGCCAAAGTTTTTAATTTTAAGAACTTCATCTTCTGTCAAATTTACTAAATCAATAACACGATTAATTCCAGCGCCAGCCAAGCAATTGTGTGCACGAACTGAAAACTCAAGCTCTTCGATAGGCTTCAAGAATAAATCAACTGGAAGACCTGTCGGACTTTTCTTTTCTTCAACAGCAAGATCCACAGATGGTTTTCCATCAACTAAAACAGTTGAAATTTCATTAAATGGAATTTCACCCGCATCCAAGAAGAACTCTAACTGTGAACGAAGAACAGAAGCTCCATAGTTAACAACATCCTGCGGAGAAATCGTTCCGTTTGTATAGATTCCAAGAGTTAATTTGTCGTAATCAATATCCTGCCCAACACGAGTTTTTGAAATATTAAACTCAACTCGTCGCACAGGAGAAAACATCGCATCAACAAAAATCATACCATCAGCTCGTAACGAAACACCACGCTCCCACTGAGCAGGTAAATAGCCACGACCATTTTCTACTTTAAAATCAATTTCAAGATCTCCATCTTCACCCAAGTGAGCAATGACATGATCTTTGTTAATTAATTCTAAATTTTCACTGGGAACAATATCGGCAACCGTAACAACGCGAGAGCCCTTTACTTTGAGTTTTAAGGAACCAGGAAGTCCGGTGTTGTTTTTTATTACTATTCCCTTAATGTTCAAAATAAGTTGCAAAACATCCTCAACCACACCCTTAAGTGTAGAAAATTCGTTATTAACACCTTTAATGACAACCGCTGTAACAGCAGCTCCTTCCACGGCAGATAACATAACACGTCGAAGAGCATTTCCAAGGGTCATTCCAAAACCTGTTTCTAGTGGCTCTACAACAAGTTCCCCATATGATTCGGATACCGTTGCAAGATTCCAATGAGCTGTAGGAATAATCAATGGTTGATATTTATTTTTTAGCGACATAACTCTCACCCATTACTTATTTAGAATACAACTCAACAATCAAGTGCTCTTGAATGTCTGCATTAATATCTGATCGCTCTGGAAGACGAAGAACAACACCTGAGCGGTCTTTTTTTCGCAATTCCAACCATTCTGGAACCTTAATTCCAATATTTAAACGCTTATCAATAGCATTAACAACAAACGATTCACGCTCTAACGTTGCTTGTTTAAAAGAAACAACATCATCAACACTCATCAAATACGATGGCGATGTAACAATTTTACCATTTACTAAAACATGTCGGTGCACAATCATTTGACGCGCTTGAGTACGTGTTGTTGCAAGCTTTAACGAATAAACAACATTATCAAGTCGACGTTCCAACAAGACTAATAATGATTCACCTGTACCGGTACGTTGACGCTGCGCATTTTTATAAAAACGCTTAAATTGAGCTTCGCCAAGACCGTATTGATCTTTTAAGAAATTCTTTTCAGCCAACTGACGACCATACGCAGAAGTTCGTTTATTCACACGAGAAGTAGATTCTCTTGTTCCTGCGACATCTTCAGCGCTACGAATATTTTTTTTCTCAGAACCGCTTCGTTTCAAGCCAGCTCCGGTGGTTCCTGCTGCCATATACTTAGCACCCCTTCACTTCAATTTTAAAAAACACCATTAACTTTTACACACGTCGCTTTTTAGGAGCTCTACCACCATTATGAGGAAGAGGAGTTACGTCTCGAAGAACCGAAATATTCAAACCAGACGACTGAAAAGCTCTAACAACAGAATCTCGACCTTGGCCCGGACCTTGAAGATTAACTTCCATGAATCGAACACCTAATGCCAAAAGATCACGCGCAATATTTGTACCAATTTGAGTTGCTGCAAAAGGAGTCCCTTTTCGAGCACCTTTGAAACCCAACTGACCTGAACTACCACGCACAATAACATCACCAGTCATTGTTGTTACGGAAACAAGCGTGTTATTAAATGATGCTTGAACGTGAGCAATCACGGACTCAACATTTTTCAATACGCGCTTTTTGCCTTTTTTATACGCCATAAAAAAACCTCACAAACCTTTATTTACTACTTTTTAGCTATTTTTTTATTCGCAATTACACTATTTGCCTTACGAGGCCCTTTACGCGTACGCGCATTTGTTTTTGTACGCTGACCACGAACAGGCAAACCACGCTTATGACGAATGCCACGGTAAGCTTGAATTTCCTGTAGGCGCTTAATATTCAAAGCAACTTCCTTACGCAAATCACCTTCGACTTTAAATCCTGATGTTATTTCTTTTTGAATCGCCGCAATGTTTTCAGGCGTTAAATCTTTTACCCGGGTGTCCGGATTTAAGCTAATAGCAGATAAAATCCGACGAGAACTAAAAAGACCAATACCATAAATATAAGTCAAACCGTACTCAATACGTTTTTCACTTGGAAGATACACACCTTCTATACGTGCCATTTTTGTTTCCTTCTAAACTTTCTAATCAGGCAACTTAACCTTGTCTTTGCTTATGACGAGGAGTTTTGCTGCATAAAACTCTTACAACCCCAGCTCTGCGAATAATTTTGCAACCTGAGCACATTTTTCCAACCGACGTACGAACTTTCATACCACTCCCACTTCAACAAACTTTCATTAAAAATCGAAAACAGACTGTTATACGCGATACCGCACTATAATTCTGCCTTTTGTCAAATCGTACGGAGACAACTCAACCGCGACACGATCTCCCGGCAACAAGCGCACATAATTTATCTTCATTTTTCCAGATATATGTGCAGTTACCGTATGACCTCCTTCGAGGATAACACTAAAAATAGTATTCGGTAAGACCTTGTCGACTACTCCATCAATAACAATAGCATCTTTTTTCGTTTTCATACTCATCCAAAATTATCATGCTCTACGCATCGCGTCAAAATTTCCACACCACTATCAGTTAAAATAACCGTATCTTCAACATGCACAGCAATCCCATGGTCAACCGTTTTAACGCTCCAGCCATCAGAATCAACAAATACCTCATGAGAAAACTGAGTAATCATAGGCTCAATAGCAAGTGCCATTCCAACCATAAGTTCATCACCAGTACCCTCTTTTCCAAAATTTGGAACTTCTGGCCCTTCATGAATATTCCTACCAATCCCATGACCAGCAAATGCTCGCACAACTCCAAAACCCTGTTCTTCAACAATTTTTTGAATTCTTGCTGCAATTGTTCCAATTCGAATTCCTGGTTTTATCATTCCAATAGCTTCATCAAGTGCACATTGTGCTGTTTCTTTCATTTTTTTTATATGATCAGAAACTGATCCAACAAAAAAAGTACGCGCCATATCGACACAATAGCCTTGATAAGAAGCAACAACGTCTACCTTAACGCAATCACCTTGTTTAAAAACGACTCTTTTACTCGGAACACCATGAATAACCACATCATTCACAGAAATACAAGTTGCATGGCGATACCCATGATACCCAATACACGCAGGAACCAGTCCAGCTCGACGAATTTCTTGTTCAACAATCGCATCCAAATCGGCTGACGAAATCCCAGGAACTATCTTATCTTCAAGCGTTGCTACAATTTTTCCAAGAAGCTTTCCAGCTATCCTCATTTTATCAAAAGCAACCGCATTTTTAAGTAAAACTCTATTCACAGATCTTAAATCCCACACTGTGAAACAAATTGACTAAATACCGCAGATTCACTTTTGCCAAACAAATCAAGCTCACAAATTTCAACACCACGCCGCAGATAAACATCTAAAACGCCATTGGCATGCTTTTCATATTCACCTAATCGCTCAAGAACAATATCTCCAGCATCATCAGATCGACGCATCAAGGCAGAATCACAAGCATCACAAAAACCTTCTCGCCTTAAGTGATGAATTAATTGTGAATAAGTCTGCTGGCAACGCTTATTTTGACATATCAATCTTGCAGACAGTCGTCTACGAATTTCATCAGAAGACAAACTAAAATAAACAACCTTAAAAACAACCGATGGAAATTTTTTTGAAAATTCATTCAAAAAATCTTCCGCCTGGGATTCATTTCTAGGGTATCCATCTAAAATAAAAACACTTCCAACGGAATTTGATAGAGCATTAAAAACTATTTTTGCGACAATATCATCAGAAACAAGGCCACCACGAGAAACGGTTTGCTGTATAAAAAGACCAAGGTCACTTCCACTCGCAACTTCCGCACGAAGCATTTCCCCTGTTGAAACCATAGAAAACCCAAGAGTGCGAACTGCTTCTCGGGCCACCGTCCCCTTACCGGTTCCTGGCGGCCCAAAGAATGAATAAACTACCTTCAATTGATCAGTACTACCAGCTGCATTATCAATCATATTTTTTTCGAGCCTTCCCTACCGACAAAAAACCTTCGTATTTTTTGTCTAATAATGCCGTATCTAATTGATTAGATGTCTCTAAACCAGTACCCACAGCAATCAACAAAGAAGTTCCGGAAAACATGATTGGTGAAGATAAAAACTTCAACAATAAATCTGGAAAGACTGCAAGCGTTGCCAGATAGAATGCCCCAGGCAAACCAATACGTAACAACAGAGCCTCAAAAAACTCTGCTGTTTGTCTTCCTGGACGTAATGCCGAAACAAAACCACCAGATTTTCTAAGATTATCTGCCAGTTCATTTGGATCCATAATGATCGATGTGTAAACAAACGAAAAGAAGATTATAAAAAGCACCGTTAATAAAGTATAAATCGGTGATCCATAATCAAGCCAATCGCCAATAAAAGACAATGCTGAGAGCCATTCAAACGAAAGAAGCTTTTTTAATAAATAAACAGGCATCCCAAGTAACGCACTCGTAAAAATAACCGGAACAACGCCCGCTGGATTAATTTTAAACGGAATATGTCGACTAATGCCGCCGTATATTTTTTGCCCAATTACTCGTTTAGCATACTGAACATTAACTCTTCGTTCTCCTCGCTCAATGAAGACAATTACACATACAAGCGATAACAAAAAACCAACAATTAACGCTGCAATACCCCAATCAAGATTACCAGAAGAAATTGATGAATAAATCTTAAAAATTCCTTCAGGCAATCCTGCAACAATCCCTGCAAAAATAATCATTGATGAACCTTGGCCGATTCCTCGTTGAAGAATTTGCTCACCAAGCCACATGACAAACACAGAGCCAGCAGACAATATTATTGTGCCCAATAATTTAAATTTCCATCCAGGAAACATTACAATACCAGGTGCCATATATTCCAAAGATGTTACATAAATAAAACTTTGCACAATAGCAATTGCCACAGACAAGTTACGTGTATAACCATTAAGAATTCTTCGACCAGATTCCCCTTCTTTTGAAAGGGCCTCAAGTGAAGGTACGATCAACCCAAGAACCTGCATAAAAATAGATGCTTGAATATACGGACCCACACCAAGAGCAAAAATAGCAACCTTCTTAAGAGCGCCACCGGAAAGTAAATCAAAGTACTTAAAAAAACCAGATCCAAAGGACTCGGAATTTAAAAAACCAGCCAACATATTAGTGTCAATACCAGGAAGGGGAATGTGCACGCCTAAACGATACACGCCCAAGACCCACAACGTAAAAAAAAGTTTACGTCGCAAATCACTTTGTAAAAATACATTCTTAAAGTTGCTCAACAAGGCCAACATCTACTTACTCCCCGAGTAAAACGACCTCACCACCAGCCTTCTGAATAGCAACACGAGCTGCTTCAGAAATAGCATGGACATGTACACTTAGTTTTTTGTTTAATTCGCCATTACACAAAACTTTAACCAACGCACGACGACGCTTTACTAATCCACGTTCTCTCAATGCTGCAACGTCAACGACTTGTCCTGCCTCAAAACTATTTTCAAGAACATCCAAACTCACCAACGCGAATTCTGTTTTGAATCTATTTTTGAAACCACGCTTCGGAATACGACGCAAAAGTGGCATTTGTCCGCCTTCAAAAGAAGGTCTAATCTCTGAATGCGAACCTGTTCTAGACTTTTGTCCTTCACTTCCTCGGCCAGACACACCACCACGTTTACCGCCACGACCGACGCGTTTACGTTTTTCTACTAACTGTTTAAGATTACTGAGCTTCAACAACATTTGTCTTCTCCACTAAGTCACTCAATTTTTTTCCACGAAGCCGCGCAATGTGATGTGCAGAACGCAACTTTTGTAGTGCAATAACTGTTGCTTTTGCAACATTGTGCTTGTTTGATGCACCCAAAATTTTACCCAAAACGTCTTTCACGCCAACAGCTTGAAGCAACGATCTTACAGCACCACCTGCAATTAAACCCGTACCTTTAGAGGCAGAGCGCAACAAAACAGTGCTTGCTCCATGACGAGCAGTAACCTGAAAAGGAATAGTCGAATTGTAAAAAGGAATTTCAAACATTTCCTTTTTAGCTCGCTTAGCAGCTTTTGAAACCGCTGATGCAAATTCTCTACTTTTACTGGAAGCAAGACCTACACGACCTTTACCGTCACCAACAACAACAAGCGCTGAAAAGGTCAATCTGCGACCACCGGTCACGACCTTAGCCACACGCCGTACTTCAATAACTGTTTCAACAAACTCTGGGGCCGCAGCCTTACCAGCTTTTGCGTGAACAACATCTTGATGTTTTTCTTCTCTTTTAATTTCCACGTTTTTTGCCTTACCGTCTGTCACTTTAAAATACTAAACCGCTCTCACGCAAACCATCAGCAAGCGCCTGCACTCGTCCATGATAAAGGTTACTTCCTCTATCAAAACAAACCTTACTAACTGAAGCCTGGAGAGCCAATTTGCCCAACTCAAGACCAACTTGCTTAGCAATATCTTTATTTGCACATGAAGACTTCAACGCAACAGATGAAAACGATACGATTGTTTTTCCATCAGCATCATTAATCACCTGGGCTGAAATATGTCTATTGCTTTTAAAGACAGAAACCCGAGGATGTGATCCACGCAAAGAATTACGAACCCTAAAAGCTCGTCGAACTCGTCGCAATGCAACTTTTCTTTGAATACTCATTTTTTAAAATTTCCTACCTACTTACGTTATGCTTTAGTTTTACCAGCTTTACGAATGATTACCTCACCCTCAAGCATAATACCTGTTCCCTTATATGGTTCAGGCTTTCTGAAGGAACGAACAGTGTCACAAACTTTACCAAGCAACTCTTTATCTGTGCCCTTGAAAGTTAACAACTGACCCGTTTTATCAATTTCTACAGCAATGCTCGCAGGCAGTTCATATTCCATCTTATGGCTATATCCAAGAGAAAATGTCATTTGACGACCAGTTGCCATAGCCTTAAAACCAAGACCAACAATTTTTACTTTTTGCTCAAAGCCAGACTCTACGCCTTTAATTTTGTTCGCAAGAAGAGCTCTATGAAGACCCCACAAAGTCTTGACCTCTCGATCATTCCTATCTGCGACATTCAACAAAAGCGAATTACCGTTAATAGTAAGAGAAAATCCTTGCGGAAGCTCATGACTAACGGTAGCCTTTGCGCCTTTTACCGTAACAACATTACCTGTCACTTCTACTTTTGCCGAAGAAACAATTATCGGCTTTCTTCCTATTTTTGACATAAGAATACTCCTACCAAACGTGACAAATTACTTCGCCGCCAACGTTTTCACGCCGAGCAACGCGATCGGAAACAACTCCCCGATTTGTTGAAAGAATCGCAAGACCAAGACCGCCCAATAATGGTCGAACCTCGGAAACACGCATATAAGAACGACATCCCGGAGTACTCATTCTTTTGATTTCATGAATAGCAGATTCACCATCCACATATTGAAACCAAATAACTAAATTATCCTGAGCTGTACCTGTTACTTCTCGCTTAAAATCTTTAATAAAGCCTTCTTCTTTTAAGACACGAGCAATCTCGGCCTTTAATTTAGAATACGGCACAACTGCTGTTCGCTTGTATACCATCACGGCATTACGAAGAACAGTCAAAAAATTACCAACTACATCCACTGTGTTGTCCTCTCGTAGTTTTATAACCTACCAACTCGCCTTTTTAACACCCGGTAACATGCCTTCAAGTGCGAGCTTTCTGAAGAACAACCGACCCAATCCGAATTTTCTCAAAAACCCACGTGGTCTACCTGAAAGCAAACAACGATTACGCTTTCTTGTAGAAAACTTAGGAGTTTTTTTTGATTTTTCAATAAGTGCTTTACGTGCCATTGACTATCCCTTTAAACGACCAGCGCGACCTTCTTTGAATGGCATATTAAACGCTTTCATAAGCGCATATGCTTCACGGTCAGCTTGAGCTGTCGTACAAATCGTAATATTAAGACCTCGAGATTGATCGACTTTATCGTAATCAACTTCTGGAAAAATTAACCAATCCGTAATCCCAAGATTGAAGTTACCAGACCCATCAAAGCCTGCACTCACACCCTGAAAATCACGAACCCCTGGCAATGCAATATTGATTAGTTTATCAAGAAAATCATACATCTTATGCTTTCTCAATGTAACCTTAACACCAATTGCAACACCTTCACGCAACTTAAATCCTGCAATAGATTTATGCGCTATTGTTTTGACAGCGTTTTGCCCGGCAATCAACGTTAAAACGTCTTTGACTCCCTGCAGCATCTTACTGTCTTTCACGGCATCTTTAACACCGATATTTAAAACAATTTTTGAAATTTTAGGAATTTGCATTACATTTTTAATGCCAAGTTCCTTTTGCAGTTGACCTTTAATGGTCGACTTATACATTTCTTCAAATCTAGTTGTTTTCATTTTCAATTCATCCGCACTTACAGTTCAATCTGTGCGCGATGGCTCATTCGAACCCTCTCGCCCTGATCGTTAAGTTGAACTCGCACACGGCAAGCCTTCTTCGTTTCAGGACACAACGGCATAACTTTGCATGCCGGCATGTATGATTCTTCTTGTACAATTTTACCAACTTCTTTGTTTGACTTCGCCTTACGGTGACAAGTTTTAATTGCAACCCCACGAACCTTTACAAGATCTTTTTTTGTATCAATCTCGATAATTGGTCCTTGTTGGCCCTTATTCTTGCCTGAAATCACAACAACAACATCATTTTTCTTTAATCTTGCAATCATACTCGCCTCTACAAAACCTCTGGAGCAAGCGAAATAATCTTGCTAAAGCCACGAACTCTCAACTCACGAGCAATCGGACCAAAGATTCGCGATCCAACCGGTTGCTTATCTTTATCAACGATAACCGCAGCATTATCATCAAAACGAATATAGCTTGCATCTTCACGACGAATTTCTTTACACGTTCTAACAATAACAGCCGTTTGAACAGTACCCTTTTTGACGTTCCCACCTGGAATTGCTTTTTTTACAGCAATTTTAACAAGATCACCAACACGAGCAACATCCTTACCGGTACTTCCAACAATGTGGATAATCTTAGCTTCTTTTGCGCCAGAATTATCAGCAATAATAAGCTTAGTCTCTTTGCGTACCATACTTAATCCCCCTTAGCTTTCAAAATGCGCGAAAGGGTCATATGTTTTGTTTTTGACAACGGAGCTGTTTCCGTAATCTCAACAAAATCACCCATCTTAGCAAGACCTTGCTCATCATGAGCTTTATATTTCTTGCTGCAACGCATAATTTTACCAAGACGAGGGTGTTGAAAGGCTCTTTGAACACTGACAACAATTGTTTTTTGCATCTTGTCAGAAACAACAACGCCTTCAAGAGATCGCTTGATAACTTCTGTGTTACCTTTTTTTTGTAAACTCATTACATCTCCCACGCAATTAAATTGCTTTATTTCGTTCATTCAGAAACGTGAGAATCCGAGCAATCTGAGCTTTGATTTTTCTGAACATAGATGTATCACGCAACTGATTTGTGGATCTGTTTAGACGCAAATCCAACTGCCCCTTACGTAGCACTGCCAATTCATCATGCAGCTCTTGAGCGCTAAGCTCACGCAAACTTTTAATGTCTTTAATCATACTAACACCTAATCCGGATATTGAATAGCAGCTTCACTGCCTTTTTCTACGAATCGAACTGCCATTGGCAATTTATACGCAGCCTGCTGAAGAATAGCCTTAGCGGTTGCTTTATCAACTCCAGAAACCTCAACAAGCACCCGACCTCTACGAACAACCGAAACCCAAAATTCAGGTGATCCTTTACCACCACCCATACGAGTTTCAGCAGCTTTTTTAGAAACTGGCTTGTCTGGAAAAATTCTAAAAAAGAACTCCCCAACTTTTTTTAATTTTCGACTAATCGTGATTCGAATTGCCTCGATTTGACGAGCTGTAACCCATGCAGGCTCCAGCGCCACCAAACCAAATTCTCCGAAGGCTACTTCTCGAGCACCCTTCGACCAACCGCCCATATTTCCACGGTGAACTTTTCGAAATTTTGTTTTTTTGGGCATCAACATTGACGAATACCCCCTTCAGAACTACAATTCACCCTTGCAAATCCACACCTTAACACCAATAATACCTGAGGTTGTTTTAGCCTCAGCAAGAGCATAATCGATATCTGCTCTTAATGTGTGAAGGGGGATCGAACCTAACCTAAGCCACTCGTCACGTGCAATTTCTGCACCGCCAAGCTTACCAGCGCAACGAATCTTAATTCCCTTTGCTCCAGCTCTCATAGCAGCAAAACCAGCTTTCTTCATCAAGCGCTTATAACTAACTCGACGCTCAATTTGATCGGCAATGCTTTTTGCTACCAACATAGCATTAGTTTCAGGCTCTTTAACCTCTTGAACAGAAACATTCACAACTCTACCAAATCTCTTGTGAAGACTTTCCTTGAGCTGCTCAATTCCCAATCCTTTTTTTCCAATTAACTGTCCTGGACGAGAAGAATGCAAAACAACTCTAGCGTCCTGACCAGCTTTTTCAATTTCAACTCGAGCAATATCGACACTATTTAAATTATCATCTAAATACTTACGAATCTGTAAATCTTCCCAAAGCTCTTTCCAATACGAACGCTTTGCGAACCATCGAGCATTCCAGTCTTTGTAAATACCAAGTCTAAATCCTAAAGGATGAACCTTTTGACCCACCGTAACACCTCTTATTAATCAACAGACTGGGATTCAGACGCTTTGCGATGCAAAACATCCTTAACTCCCAAAATAACTTCTATGCGACTTGAACGCTTACGTTGAGGACATCCGCGTCCACGCGCTCCAGGTTTAACATAGCGAAAAAAACCATCTTCGTTAACACAAATTCTATGCAAAAAAACATCGCGAGAAGATTCTTGTGCGATGGTCCCTTTATGCTTAGCATTCGCATACGCGGAAATGATTACCTTGATCAACGGAACAGATCGATTACACCCAACCGTATTCAACCACGCAAGAGCTTGTTCTACAGATTTTCCCCTAATAACATCTGCATACAATCTCAACTTGTAAGGCGACATTCTTACGCCATTACTACGTGCAGCAGATACAACTGCAACATTTTGACTCATTTGATCTTACCCTTATTTCTTAGCAGCAGCTGCTTGACGCTGACCACTGTGCATTCTGAATGTACGAGTCAAAACAAACTCACCCAAACGATGCCCGACCATATTTTCAGTAACAAAAACTGAAACAAATTTTCGTCCATCGTGCACTGCAAATGTTTGTCCAACAAAATCTGGAATAATAACACTTGCCCGACTCCATGTCTTCAAGGGCAATCGTGAATTTGTATCACGAGCCACTTGAACTTTTTTCAGGAGACTTTCTGCAACGAAAGGACCTTTTTTTATAGACCTTGCCATTCTACGTCCTCATAAAACCTTAATAGTATCCAAAACCACAACTTACGGACGTCTTCTTCGAATAAGAAACGAACTCTTACGAGTACGCGTTCTAGCACCCTTACACGACTTACCCCATGGGGTCGTTGGATGCTGTCCGGATTTTGATCGTCCCTCACCACCACCATGCGGGTGATCAACAGGGTTCATCGCCATTCCTCGAACAGACGGCTTAAAGCCAAGATGTCTCATTCTACCGGCCTTACCAATTACCATGTTTCTAAATTCGGCATTTGATAAAGTACCAATAGTAGCCCAACATCGTTCATCAACATAACGCAATTCACCTGATGGCATCTTTAAGACAGCTCTACCATCTTCTTTTGCTACCAACTGAACAGCCGTTCCTGCACTTCGAGCAAACTTACCGCCCTGACCAGGAAAGGATTCTACGTTATGAACAAAGAAACCTGTTGGAATAGAGCTCAACGGAAGACTATTTCCAACATTAGCATCGGCATTTTGACTTGCGATAATCGAACCGCCAACAGTCAAACCCTCTGGCCTAATTTGATAGGTTTTCGCACCATTAGCATATGAGATAAGCGCAATAGGAAGATTACGGTTTGGGTCATATTCAATCGCTACAACTTTACCTGGAATGTTTTTGTACATTCTATCAAAATCAACAATACGATATTGACGTTTAACGCCACCACCACGCCAACGAACAGTGATTCTTCCATAAGAATTACGTCCACCAGAATGAGGAAGCTTTGCTAAAAGCTTCTTTTCTGGAGCTTTTTTTGTTAAATCTGCAACCTTTACAAACGTTTGAGTACGCAAGGAAGCATTTCTTGGTTTTCTTGCAATAATAGCCATTATCTACCCCTCACGCTCAACAACATCTTGTGAATCAAAAGCTGCCGCTGATTGCATTGCCTCACCAGGCAAATTAATTGAATGTCCTTCGCGAAGAGTAACAATTGCACGCTTCACGCCAGGTTTTACATATCTACGACGAGCAAAAACACCTGATGAATCTGGCATATTAATTATGTTAACTTTATCAACCTTAACATCCCAGATTTTTTCTATAGCTTGCTTAACTTCAACTTTATTAACACAACGCTCAACTTCAAAAGTCAATTTGCGAAGCTTTTGAAAGTTTTTCCACGTTTTTGGAGTCATTACTAATTTTCTAATAACTCCGTAAGAATTTAACTCCATCGTTCCACCATTTTCTTAAACAATTCAACATCTTTCTTCATGAAAACCAACCGAGAAGCGTAAGAAAATGCAAACGCATTAGCTGCATCAAACGACGTTATCGAAACATTATGAATGTTTCCAAAAGACGCTCTTAGTGCAAAATCATGCAATGATGCGAGCACCACTACTTTTTCATTCTGCATTTGAGCCGCCTTTAATGCCTGCGCAGCCATCTTTGTGGAAGGCTTATCTTGATCAAAATCAAAATCAAAACAAACAGCACGACCAGACAAAATGACTTCATTCATTAAATCTTGCAATACAAGTCTTTTTTGCTCTTTTCCAATAAACAATTTACGAGTACGTGGTTGAGGCCCAAAAATAACCCCACCCTTTCTCCACAAAGGAGACCGAATGGAAGAAACACGCGCACGACCAGTTCCCTTTTGTCTCCATGGCTTTTTGTTAGAAAATGCAAGTTCTCCACGAGTCTTACAAGCAACAGTTCCCTGTCTCCAATTCTGTCTTAAAACACGAATTGCCTGACTAAAAAGAGCCAAACTTGGAACACTGTTACTCACAGAAGAGAAAATACTTAAACCCTCGAGCACTGCACCGTTTTTATCAAATACTTGAATCATACTCACAGCACTACCCTCGCTTTGAAACCGTTACCAAAAAACCACTTTTTCCAGGAACAGCACCACAAACAAAGATAACTCCAAGCTCAACATCAACCTTCACAACTTTTAAGTTGCGAACGGTCACATGTTCAGCACCAAGGTGACCAGGAAGTCTTTTTCCCTTATCAACCTCACCATGAGTTCTTCTATGTCCAACAGCACCGGGAATTCTGTGAAAACAAGAACCGTGAGACGCTGGTCCACCAGCAAATCCATGGCGCTTGATACCACCCGCAAATCCTCTTCCGATACTTGTTCCCTGAACATCAACAAGATCTCCAACGGAAATCGCAATATCAGCCAAACTTACAGCTCGACCAACTTGATAATCTTGTTCATTCAAGGAAGCAATAGAAACTTCTCTAACAAATAAAAAGAATTTTTTCTTATTCTTTAACCACTCTGGAGAAAACTCCAACGAACGATACCGCTCACGAGGTAAGCCAACTTGAACAGCACTATAGCCGTCAGAAGAACCTTTTTTTACCTGTGTCACAAACCACGAACCCGTGGAAATAGCGGTCACTGGAACAACGCGCCTGTTTTCATCAAACAGTTGCGTCATTCCAACTTTTGTACCTAATACAGCTTTTAGCATGACCTGGGACTACCCTTATCGAATTTCAACATCTACACCAGCAGAGAGGTTGAGCTTCATCAAAGCGTCCATCGTTTGCTCTGCAGGAGAAACGATATCAACGACACGCTTATGAGTTACTAACTCGAACTGCTCTCGCGACTTTTTATCAATATGCGGCGAACGCAACACCGTGAAAACCTGTCGCTTCTTTGGAAGAGGAACGGGGCCTAAAACCTTAGAACCCGTTCGTTTCACTGTCATAACGATCTGCTTTACAGCACCATCAAGTAATTGATGGTCGTATGACTTGAGGGTGAGCCGAATTTTTTGTTTTTTCATATAGCTCTACAACCTCAGCAGTTATGAAATAATTTTACCAACAACACCAGCACCGATTGTTCTTCCACCCTCACGAATAGCGAACTTCAATTCTGCTTCCATGGCAACTGAACTTACAAGTTCAACTGTTACAATAAGGTTATCCCCAGGCATGACCATTTCACGGCCAGCAGGCAAGGTAATAATCCCTGTAACGTCAGTTGTTCTGAAATAAAACTGAGGACGGTATCCTGAGAAGAATGGACTGTGACGACCACCTTCTTCTTTGGAAAGAACAAAAATTTGTGCTTCAAACTTTTTATGAGCCTTGATCGAACCAGGCGCAGCAAGAACTTGTCCACGCTCAACTTCATCTTTTTTGATACCACGAAGAAGCGCACCAATGTTATCACCAGGAATAGATTCATTCATTTCCTTGTTAAACATCTCAATCCCGGTAACTGTTGTTTTTTTAGTATCAACAAAACCAACGATTTCAACTTCAGCACCAAGCTTAAGAATACCGGACTCCACACGGCCAGTAACAACTGTTCCACGACCAGGAATAGAGAAAACGTCTTCAACCGGCATCAAGAAAGGCTTTTCTGTTGGACGAGCTGGAATTGGAATGTAAGTATCAAGCGCTTCAACAAGTCTTTCGATTGCCTTAACACCAATATCACTTTGCTCACCAGCGAGAGCCTTGGTTGCAGATCCACGAATAAATGGAATCTTGTCACCAGGGAAGCCCCACTTGCTCAACAATTCACGAACTTCTTCTTCAACAAGGTCAACCATTTCAGCATCATCAACCATGTCTACTTTGTTCAAGAACACAACCATCGCCGGAACACCAACCTGCTTTGCAAGCAAGATATGTTCACGAGTTTGAGGCATCGGTCCATCTGCAGCGGAAACAACCAAAATCGCTCCGTCCATCTGAGCCGCACCGGTGATCATGTTTTTAACATAGTCAGCGTGACCAGGACAGTCAACGTGCGCATAGTGGCGATTTGCTGATTCATACTCAACGTGCGAAGCAGCGATCGTAATACCACGTTCACGTTCTTCTGGCGCATTATCGATACTGTCAAATGCTCTTTTTTCAGCCAAACCCTTAGATGCCAACACTGTCGTGATAGCAGCTGTCAACGAAGTTTTACCATGATCAACGTGACCAATTGTTCCCACGTTAAGATGGGGTTTCGTTCTATTAAATACTCCCTTTGCCATCATCACCCTTTCAATAAATGAAATTTATACCAATTTTTAAGATTTTTTACTTGCTATTGCGTCTTGAACAGCTTGTGGAACCTCTCTGTATTCACAGAATTCCATGCTTGCACTTGCACGCCCTTGCGTCATAGAACGCAATGATGTTGTATATCCAAACATTTCTGCCAAAGGAACTTCAGCAAGAACAACTTGAACACCAAAACGCTCATCGGCACCCATAACTCGACCACGACGAGACGAAAGATCTCCCATCACATCACCCATAAAATTCTCTGGGGTTGTAACTTCAACCTTCATCACAGGTTCCAAAATTACAGGACTTGCCTTATTCATGCCGTCTTTCAACGCCATGGATGCAGCAATTTTGAAGGCCAACTCAGAAGAGTCAACATCATGATAAGAACCATCATACACTATTGCTTTAAGGTCGTCGACTGGATATCCACCAATAACCCCAGCGCCAATAGCTTCCTTCAAACCCTTTTCAATTGCAGGGATATATTCTTTTGGAATTGTTCCACCAACAACTTTACTTTCAAAAACAAACCCTGAACCTCGCTCAAGGGGCTCAAGCTCAAGCATGACGTGACCATATTGACCACGGCCACCAGATTGACGAATAAACTTTCCTTCAGCCTTAACAGCCTTACGAATCGTTTCTTTGTACGCAACCTGAGGCTTTCCTTGAACAACCTCAACCTTATGATCTCGGCGAAGAATATCAACCTTAATCTCAAGGTGAAGTTCACCCATACCTGCAATAATTGTTTGATTTGTTTCTGGATCAAAACTGAATTTAAACGAAGGATCTTCTTGTGCAAGCTTTTTAAGCGCAAGCGTCATTTTTTCATAATCAGCTTTTGTTTTTGGCTCAACAGCCGCAGTCACAACAGCTAACGGAACAACGATCGACTCGAGCAACACTGGATTTTTTTCATCACACAGCGTATCACCAGTTGTAACATCCTTTAAGCCAACAACACCGACGATGTCCCCTGCATAGGCAACTTTAATTTCTTCTCGCTTATTTGCATGCAATCGCAACAATCGACTAACACGCTCACGCTTACCAGTTGTAGAATTGAACACATACGAACCCGACTCAAGCGAACCAGAATAAATTCGTGTAAAAGTCAAAGAACCAATAAACGGATCGATTGTGATTTTAAATGCTAATGCAGCAAATGAACCGTCAACATCTGATGGGCGATCTGTTTCTGCACCTGTATCAGGAACCGTTCCCTTAATCGCTGGACGATCAAGAGGCGATGGCAAATAATCAACAACCGCATCAAGAAGAAGCTGAACACCCTTGTTTTTAAAGGCTGTTCCACAAAAGACCGGAGTCACTTTTTGCTGAAGAACACCAACTCGAAGAGCTTTTTTAACAGCATCAACTGAAACTTCTTCCCCAGCCAAATAAGCCGCAGCAAGATCATCATCAAAATCGCATGCGCGCTCAACAATCGCATCATACGCCTTGTTTACTTGATCAACATACTCTTCTGTTAACGGACGCCACTCAACAATAGAACCATTATCAACGGCAGGAAAATAAGCCATACGACGAGTTAAAACGTCAATTACACCTTCAAAGTTTTCTGATTCACCCAAAGGAATTTGCATCGCCAAAGCATTTGCTCGCAACTTTAAGTTCATGTCGGCAACAACAGAAAAATAGTTTCCACCAACTCGATCAAGTTTATTTACAAATGCAATTCGAGGAACGCCGTAGTGAGTTGCTTGATGCCAAACGGTTTCAGACTGAGGCTGAACACGACCAACACCACAAAAAACAGCTACCGCTCCGTCCAAAACCCTTAAAGAACGACCAACTTCAATCGTAAAGTCAACGTGTCCAGGAGTATCAATGATGTTAATCGTATGATCGCCCCATGAACAGGTTGTTGCAGCAGATTGAATGGTAATTCCACGCTCACGCTCTTGCTCCATGAAATCCATGGTAGCCGCACCTTCGTGAACTTCACCAATCTTATGAGAAACCCCAGTATAAAAAAGGACACGCTCAGTAACAGTAGTTTTACCTGCGTCAATGTGCGCCATAATCCCTATATTGCGGTATTTTTTTAAATCAGAATTCTTCATACCCACCCCTACCAAGCGTAATGTGAGTAAGCGCGATTAGCTTCCGCCATTCTATGAACGTCCGCCTTCTTTTTCGCAGCTCCACCACGATTTTCAAGCGCTTCAAGGAATTCAGCACCAAGTCTCAAGCCCATCGTTTTGTCTGAGCGCTTTGCTGCAGACTCGATAAGCCATCGAAACGCCAATGCACGAGAACGTGATGGTCGAACTTCATCAGGAACCTGATAAACGCTACCACCAACACGACGAGACTTAACTTCAACCGTTGGGCTTACGTTAATCAAAACTTTTTCAAACATTTCATGAGCTGCTTCTTCGCTTCCTGCCTTTTTAACAAGAACATCCATAGCATCATAAACGATTTTGCGAGCAACATCTTTTTTGCCGCGTTCCATAACAACATTAATCAATTTTGCAATTGTTGCAGAATTAAATCTAAGGTCAGGGGTAATTTCTCTTACAAAATCAACGGATCTACGTCTTGGCATTATTTAGCTCCTGCTTTAGGTCTCTTTGTTCCATACAATGAACGACCTTGCTTTCTATTCTTTACTCCGGCTGTATCAAGCGTACCACGCACAATATGATACTTTACCCCTGGCAAATCGGGAACCCGACCACCACGAACAAGCACCACCGAGTGCTCCTGCAAGCTATGGCCTTCACCACCAATATACGCCGTAATTTCTCTACCTGTGGTCAATTTCACACGGGCAACCTTACGTAACGCAGAGTTTGGTTTTTTAGGAGTAACGGTATACACACGGGTACACACGCCACGACGCTGCGGACACTCACTAAGCGCTGGAGACTTAGTTTTTTTAATTACATCTTCTCGCTCTTTGCGAGACAACTGACTTATTGTTGGCATACAATCACACACCTAACGAAATATACAAAACACCCCTCAAGCACAAAGAAATCTTCACATTAAATCACTTTCAGCATACTATGCACACAGAGGAAGCAATATGGTATATTCTCTTTACCCTAGGAAAACACTTTAATTCTAACTCGATCATTATTTTTTTCAAGCAACGCAATAATCAAAAAAGCTTAATCTCATTAGAGAAAAGCAAAACATAAGCTCAAAAAAAAGGACTTTTTATCATGTTTGAATTCACACTTTTTTATAAATTACTCAATACCGTTCAGCCCCTTCTAACCTCACTTATTTCATTTTTTTCGATTATCACAGTACACGAATTTGGCCACTTTATTTTTTGCAAATTATTCGGAGTAAAAACACCTACTTTTTCTATCGGAGCAGGACCAATTTTATTTAAAAAAAAATGGTGGGATACTGACTTTTGCTTCTCTCTTCTTCCAATTGGCGGCTTTGTTGAAATTGGAGGTCTTGAAGAACCTGGACAAGGATCACAACTCCTTGCCAATGACACCAGCCCAGAATCGTTTACCTCAAAGCCATACTGGCAAAAAATGCTCATTCTCTCCGGTGGAATCATTTTTAATATTATTTTCGCCCTTATCATCTACACAGGATTATTCACGTCTGGAATGCCCAAAAATAAAATTTTGGACCTTACCGTTAACTCTGTAGTAGAAAATGGGGCTTCTGATCGCGCAGGACTTCAACCAGGAGACATTATTGTCGGCATCAACAATAAACTTTTTTCTGAAATAGAAACCGGCTTTTCACCTGCAGATCTTGGAAACAAAATAAACTCAGCAACCGAAGAACCAATAACATTTCTTGTTACCAGAAAATCAGAAAAAATAACCATTTCCATACATCCATCTCGAGAGAACCCAGAAAATTCAACATCTCCGCTTTCTATTCAAGCTGTTCTATCATCTAACATGGCCTACGCTGAAATGCCAAAAACAACAATAAAGCAAGCTTTTTTGCTTGCCGTATCTACTATTTACACACAAATAAGTGATTCATTTGCTACATTCAAAAGACTTTTTGAACAAAGGACAATTAAAGGAATTGGCGGACCTGTAATGATCATTTCACAACTCTTTAAAACAGCTCGCACAAATATCAAATTGACGCTCCTTTTTACTGGTATCATCAATATCAGCCTTGCTACAATTAATGTTCTTCCCCTCGGAGCCCTTGACGGGGGCCAAATCGCATTTACAACAATCGAAGCTATCACCAGAAGAAAGTTAAGCAACACTTTTAAAATTGGTGTCAATATTGTTTCGCTTGTATTCTTTGGACTATTGCTGGCTTATCTAACATTTAAAGATGTTTTAGCTCTCTTCAATTAAAAAGCTACCCAATAAAAAGAGGCCCATGTAAAACATGGGCCTCTTTTTTAATTTGATATGTACAAATATTATTTTGTACCAACTTGTGCAATATGAGGGTGCTCACCACCAACATAAACACGAAGCTTTGAAAGAACTTGGTCGCTCAATTTATTTTTTGGCAACATTCCCTTCACAGCCTTATAAACAAGATCAGTTGGTCTTTTTGCAAGTACTTGACGAGCTGTCTCAACCTTCAAGCCGCTCTTATAGCCGGAGTAACGAGAATATGTCTTACCTTCCCATTTATTTCCAGTAAGATCAACAGCTTCACAGTCAGTTACAACAACATAATCACCACTATCGGTATGCGCTGTAAATTCTGGTTTCCCTTTGCCTCTCAACAAATCAGCAATCTCTGTTGCCAATCTCCCTAAGACCTTGCCCTTAGCACTCAAAACATGCCAACGTGGGGCACGATCTTCTTTGTGCAAAAAAAATGCTTTATTCATATCCATGCAATTATTCCTTAAAACATACAGTGCGCCGCGACTTTTACAGCGCAATAAAATTCTACTTCAGATATATACTAAAAAATATTCCTAAAAAGTCGGCATTTAATAATGGTAATCAAAACAATTTATTCGGTCAAATTAAAACCCTGCACTTTTTCAGCCAAAAGGGCTTCGATATCATCTGCTTCTTTTGGCAAATCCTCACTGAGACAAATAAGTCCATCATCAGCAAGCACATAATCATCTTCAATTCGAATCCCTAACCGTTCTTCTGGAAAATACAATCCTGGCTCTAATGTAAAAGCATCTCCCGAACAAAGAGGCACGGAATAATCTCCAACGTCATGAACATCCAAACCCAAATAATGCCCTATTGAATGAGTAAAATATTTTTCAACGCCAGCATCTTTAAACATTTTAACAGCCAAATGATGAAGCGAAAGATCCGGAAAATCCGCATTTCTTAAAAACATTCCAGGCTTTACTAACAGCTCCAAAGTCTTTTGAACCCTTAAAACAAGCTCATAGATTTCTTTTTGTCGTGGAGTAAACATTCCAGAAACAGGATATGTACGAGTAACATCTGCACAATACATGCGATACTCAGCGCCACAGTCAATCACGACCAAGTCACCATCCATTAATTGAGAACCACCCTGAGTATAATGCAACCTTGTTGAGTTTAGTCCCGAGCCAACAATCGTTGGAAATGCTGGCCGCTCAGCCCCAGACAATGCAAAAACGGACTCAACACCAGCCCGCAACTCATACTCAAAGGCTCCTGATTTTATAGCTTTTGCAACGAATTTATGAGCAGCAATAGTAACTTGCGCAGCATCATACATTAACGCAATTTCAGAAACAGACTTTTCTCTTCGTAGCTCATGCAACAACGGAGAAACATCTCGAACTTCTTTATATGAAATTCCAAATGTATCAACAACCATACTCAAGAGCTCTGACTGTGTTTTATAATGCCCTCCAGAAACATCATGCAACACGAATAAAGATCCTCCTGTATTAAGCCAAAGCGCAAGATCTTCCCCTAAAATTTTATAATTTTCAGCCTTAAAAACACCTGAAATGCTATATCCTTTAATAGCATCCCCAAGATATTTTACCTCAGGAAAACCAAGTTCTTCCGGATTAAAACGAACACCAGTCCAAGACTCTCGATCTATCGAATACGCAGGCCGATATAAAACCTGGCGCCCATCAGAATATATTACCACCGCAATCGCAGGCTCATGAATTCCTGTTAAATAAAAAAAGGAACTTTCAGATCTAAATCGCTCTTTATGATTTTCGTAATCATTTACCAACACCAAGGCCCACGGAGCTAATGGATCTTGCAGGGTCTTTTTTATGACCTGCAACAATCGCTCTCTATTACCGCGTGACCACTCTACTAATGACTTCATAAAGCTCTCCAATACGCATAATCTGCATATTACCAATAGCAGAACGTGTATCAAAATTCGTTTAATTTATCTATATCTTAGGATTAATAAGGTCGACGACCGACATACGCCTGATGAATGGTAACCTTATCCATAAATTCAATTGAAGCACCTGTCGGTAAGCCACTTGCAAATTTTGACATAAAAATTTTTCCGGGCCCAACCAAAGATGCAATATATCCCGCAGTCGCTTCTCCCTCAGGGGTTGGATTTGTTGCAAAAATTAGTTCCTTAACTTCACCATCTAAACGCTTAAGTAGATGATCAATCGTCAAACTTGAAGGACCTATTCCGTCAAGCGGACACAAAGCCCCACCCAACACATGATAAACCCCACGAAAAATCCCAATGCGCTCAATAGCTATCAAGTCATACCATTGCTCAACAACACACACGATTGATCTATCTCGAGAGCCATCCAAACAAATTTGACACGTATCTTTATTTTCGGTCCAATTTGAACAGACCAGACAGCGTCCAATATTTTTTCGCGCATCCAAAATAGCTGCACATAATTCCTCCGCCACAGACTCCTTGCTCGTCAAAACATACGATGCCAATTTATACGCATGTTTTGACGCCAAATAAGGAATTTTCTGCAACTGAGTAATTAGCTTTTTAAACGATGGCAGGGGATGATTCATCTCTCATTACAATCGCTAAATAACTACAGGAAATAAATATTTTACCAAAAGCTCATCAACAATCATCAGCAAAGAATTTGTTGCAAGATAAATCAATACGCCTGCTGAAAAATTTATACCAACAAAAAAGAAAACTACCGGCAACACAATCTTCATAATAACCATTCCTGCGCCAAATAACTTCATCGATCGCTGATGATATACAAAGCCGGCAACAAGCAATAATGGTAAAATATAAAGCGGATCTGGCGCACCTAAATTTTTAATCCACAACACAAATGGTGCGTGGTACAGCGCAAGAGAATTATTCATAATAGCTGAAAACGTGCTAAAGATTAAAAAGAAGATCAAGTTTGAAACCAAACCCCAAGCCCCTCCATTTCTTGCAACACCATGAGCATCATAAAATTTGGAAATCTCAGCCTCTCGCGAAACAAAATCATCTTTAAATTTTTGCTTAATTGCCTGCAATTCCAAAGAATAACGTGCTTCAAGCATCGAAGCCTTCAATGCTTCTCGCTTGGAAAAAATAAACAGTGGTAAGAAAAGAAGTTTAACCATTACCGTTAAGACAATAATAACTAATCCATAATTTCCCACGTACTCATACAAAAGCTCCATTAACCACAAAAAGAATTTTGCCAGCCAAGAGAAAAATCCAAGAGACAAAAATGATGTCAACTTTGAATCAACTTTCTCCATCTCCGCAACTGATTTTGGACCCACATACAAGCTTAACTTTACATCAGCTTTTTCTGTTACTTTTGCACACTCCAAAATGGCAACCAATCCAGATCCTGTCACATCTTTTTTCTTAAGTTCACCAAGCCCAGCAACTCTTTTAAAGAACGCACGATTTACAAATCCAGGGCTATATTCAATCAACGCATGAATAAAATACTTATCTTCAACAGCAACAATCCGCGGAGCATCCCAATACGCCAACAACTCATTTTTCCCAGACACATTTTTTTCAAGTCGTTGATCATCACCTCTTATTACAGCCCCTTCAACCTTATCCTTTTCAAGCTCTGCCAAAAGCGGCCCTGAAACAAAGACCCTTGGAGATAATGGCTGCACCTCGTTTTTTAAAGGCTCAAAAAGAATCGATAGATCAATTGAGTAAGAAGTATTACTTAAATGAAATTTTTTAAAAATTCGCCATTCTTTGTTGCTTGTTTCTGTTGAAAAAACAAGCTCAACACCTGAAATCAAGTCATTCTGCGAAACAAGTTTATAGTTAAGAGGAGTTTTTTCCTCAAGCGCCAACAAAAACAACCCTTGATCTTTTTCGAACTGGCCGTGCTCATAGACTGTTTTTAACGGCTGCCCATCTTTACCCAAATGTTTTTTATATACCTGATCAACGAGAATTGCACCTTCAAGCGAAAAAACATACTCGCATAGTGGCGTTTCAACCCATACTTGATTTTCTTCATCTGTGCGCTTGAACGGCTCGCATACAACATCTCTATTTAAAAAAGGAGCGATAACATCTTTTGCGGTATTTGATGGAAAAAACCACTGAAAACCCAGCATAAAAAGAAGTGACAACAGCACTGGCCAAGAGAAGACTGACTCCAAAAAGATACTTATTTTACTTTGACTCATATTTTTCCTAATTATTTTATCAAACAAATATTTTTAAAACGTTATTAACCTTACCATAATATTTTTTTTTAACCACTCAAAAGACCTCAAAAAGAGCTTATAGTTTTAAAAAAATGCCTTACACTTATTTATTTAAAAGCTCTTTAACTCTTTTTTTATGAACGGATTTCTTTTTATACATAAACCTGTTGGAATTACATCTTTTGACTGCATTAGAAGATTAAAAAAACTTCTGCCCAGAAAAACTAAAATTGGACACGCAGGCACCCTTGATCCTTTTGCTGAAGGACTCATGATTATTGGGATTGGAAAAGGAACAAAACAACTCAACGACCTACTCGGGTCAAATAAAAGTTATCGAGCCGTTGCAAAAATTGGCGAAAGAACAGACACATTAGACCACACTGGAACAATTATGGAGTCATTTGAAAATCCAACTCCATTTGATTTTTATAGTGCAGCACTCAATCTCATGCCCTCATACGAACAAACTCCCCCTATTTTTTCTAGCGTAAAAATTAACGGAGAGCGCCTTTACAAACTCGCAAGAAAAGCCAGTGAACCCACTTCAGAAGATCCCGCTCTTTTTGCACTAGCAGAAAATCGCAAGAAAACATGCACCATCTACTCACTTAAAGTCACACACTCATCATGGCCTTTTATAACATTTGAAACAACAACATCCAAAGGAACTTACATTCGGTCTCTTGCCAATGATATCGCAAAAACTCAAAACTCTTGCGCCACCCTCTATGAACTTACGCGAACTCAGATTGGAAAAATACCATTAAGCGAGGCCATTTCTCTCGATAAAATTACAGATAGTGCAATCCTGGATGCACAATTGTTAAAAAACACGCTTTTTTTTAACACTCTCACTTTTCCCGAAAAAACCATTTAGAAACCTTCATAATAAGAAAAAAGAGTCGTGTTTGCTGTAAAACAGTCAGTAGCTCGGATATAGTATCCAGGGGGACATGACTTTATGTATTTCTATTTATAAGGGGTATCTTATGAAAAAAATGTTTGCATTGCTTTTTGCTGTTTCAGCAGTTTCATTCGTTTCTGCTAACGAAGAAGTTGCTCAACCAGAAGTTGTAGCCGAAGTTGCACAACAAGAAGCTCCAGCGGAACTTGTTCCTGCGGCTGAAGTTGTTCCTGCAGCTGAAGTTGTTCCTGCAGAACAAGCAACAGAAGCAGCTGAGTAATTTCACAAAAATACAAAAGGGCGGGAGTCAGACTCCCGCCCTTTTGTATTTTTAACAGCTCAATTATTTATTTTTAGCAGCAGACTTAACCTGCTTCACCCAAGTTCTCACAAATTTTTGAGAAATTCGCTTTAATAAACCTAAATCTTTAAGAACATCAACCATTGGCTCAATAGATGATTTATTTCGTTGATCAATTGATAAAATTCTCTCTCTTGAAAGACCAAGACCTGCGGCATTAAACACTGATGGATCCACAGCAACAGACCCAACAAGCTTTTCAATAAAAATAAGCTTTAATCCAAACGGATCTCTTGCAGCAAACCATAACTGGCCCAAATGATTTTTATTAAGATCTGTTATGACAGGAACGCCCTTTTTCTTACATCGCTGAAAATACTTAGAAACGCCCTTATTCATTTCTACAAAAAGACCTGCGCTTCGGCCTGAACAGCGCTTGACCATTCCAAACTCTGCAAGTTCTTCGATCGCAGGCGCACGTAAATTAACAATTACGTTGCCCTTTTTTACATCCGCCGAAGAAATAAAAAGCTCTCCATCACGTTGAATCACAACATCATGAAGAGCAAATCCTAATCGTTCAGTATAAAACTTGATAGCTTTTTCTACCGATTCGACAACAACTAACGTTTTGCCAACTTTGAACATTTGTTTTCCCCTCCCAAACAACCTGTTCGCATAGACAGCCAAAACTCAGATGCATCTCAATCGAATACTACCCCTTTTTCACTGAAGCAAGGCATCGCGCAAGACGACCTACTCGACGAGCAGCAGCATTCTTTTTGACAACACCCTTTTTACAAGCAAGCCCAATTTTAGACTGTGCTTGTTGTAAAAGTTCAGCTGCTTTTGCTGCATCTGCACCATCAACAGCAGCAAAAAACTTCTTCATAACAGTCTTTACTGATGTTTGGTAAGCTGCATTTCTCTTAGCACTTACCCTACTTCTTTTAGCATCTTTTTTGGAAGACTTTAAATTGGCCATTCTCAAACGCCCTCAATAATTCCAATCAACTCGATTGAATAAACTAAACAACTTTTTTAACAAGGCCGGCTTTAATACATTTTGTACAAACCGCACCACGATGCACACACGCAGAACTTGGATACGAAAATCGAATCACATGAACATTTGGGAAAACCCAACGCTTAGTCCTGTTGTTAGCATTACTGACGCTACACGCAACTTGCGGACGCTTGTCGCACACCGCACATACTCTGGACATCTTTGCTACCCTTCTTAATTAATCAATCATTACATAAAGCAAATATTTAATGATTCTACACAAGAATCACAAACTCGACAATGCGCAAACTACGATTTTTTATAACTCAACACTATCATTTTTACGAATCAAGCACTTGCTGCTCAAAACTAGGCTCCGCAGATAAAACCTTCTGTTCTTTTTTTACAAAAGATAAATCTTCACGCGGAGTCAACCCCAAAAGCTCATAAACCTGCCCTGCATTCAACGTTTCGGCTTTGAATAACTCATCAGCAAGCTTATCCAGTAAATGGATGTTTGCTTTTATAAGCTCCTCCGCCTCGGCATAAGCTTTTCTTAAAATCTCTTCAACAGCAAGGTCCAACTTTTCTTTTGTTGCTGGAGCCAAACCATCAAACCCCACAGAGAGAGACATGGGCCCAGTTGACGCCATACCCCAATAAATAGCCATGCTTCGTGCAATTTGGGTTGCATTTTGCAAATCACTGCTTACGCCGGCTGTCGTTGTTCCCATTTTAATTAATTCAGCAATCATACCACCAAAAGACACTTTGATTCTTGCTATTGACTGTTTTTTCGTCTGTTGCAATTCATCATCTGGAGAAAGTAATGACCATGAAATACCAAGCGTATTTCCCCTTGGAAGAATTGTTACCTTATGAAAAATAAACGCATCCTCAAGTAAAACACTCAAAAGAGCATGACCAGCCTCATGAATTGCCGTTTCTTTTCTTATTTTTTCGGATTGAACTAAATTTTTACGAGCAGCACCAACCCTTAATCGATCACGAGCCTCCTCAAAATCATCCATTTCAACTAGTTTTCTATTAAATCGCGTTGCCCGCAAAGCAGCTTCATTAATCAAGCTCGCCAATTCAGCTCCACTCATTCCAGGAGTACCCCTACCAATCTTTTCAAAATCAACGTCATCGGCCAAGGGAACTTTTCGAGAATGAATTTCTAAAAGTTTTATTCTAGCTTTTATATCTGGATAGGAAACAACAACATTTCTATCAAAACGACCAGGGCGAACCAGCGCTTTATCTAAAATATCAGGTCTATTTGTCGCTGCAAGAACAATGACAGCACCAGGCTCTGTTGCAAACCCATCAAGCTCTGCCAGCAACTGGTTAAGAGTTTGATCTCGCTCATCCTGTCCCCCGCCGCCCAGTCCATTACTTCGCTGCTTACCAATTGCATCAATCTCATCAATAAACAATATACATGGTGCGCTTTTTCGCGCCTGAATAAACAAATCGCGAACTCGAGCAGCACCAACCCCAACATACATTTCGATAAAATCCGACCCACTCATTGCAAAAAAACCACAATGAGCCTCTCCAGCAACAGCCTTTGCAAGGAGAGTTTTCCCATTACCTGGTTCTCCACACAACAAAACGCCACGAGGAATTTTAGCACCAAGCGCTTTATACTTTTCCGGATTCTTCAAAAAATAAATAATATCTTCTAAGTCTTCTTTTGCTTCTTCAAGCCCTGCAACGTCTTTAAATTTGGTTTTCACTTCTCCTGGCTCAAAAAACTGCGCTTTTGACTTACCCACTGAAAACATTTTAGAAGAGCCACCCATAGAGCCATTCATAAGTCGTGTATAAATGAAAAAGATTAAAAGCAACATAAAAATAATTGAAATAAGTGTTGACCAGATTGAACCATCGCCTGAATCTTGAGTCGCAACTTTAACATTAACTCCCTGCTTTATCATCTCATCCATCAATGATTCTGTTGGAACAATCGTTGCCTTATAACTAGAACCATCAACACATTTACCACTAACGGATTGCCCATTAATTTCTGCAGTCTTAAAGGAACCCTTTTCAAGGTTGATGCGAAATTCTGAATAACTTAAATTACGAACAACCGAAGAAGATGGTTCTTCTTCATAAAAAATAGCCCCAAAAAACAATACAACGCATGCTATAAAAATATAAACAGCGTAAGACTTTGGACTCATATTGCGCTTAAATTTCATATCTCAAATCTAACCAAACGGCATAAGCAAAAAGCTGCCTACACACTCAAAAAACAATTTAAACTGATACGAAGACAGACTAATATAATGTAAAAAACTTATCCAGTATTTCTAAGCAGAAAAACCAAACCGATTACTGCTCAGAGATATCACCAAGCTGTAAATCAAGTTCAATCTTTATCCTATTCGGAAACTCTTGAAACCAAACAACAATTCCTTGCTTTTGAAAGTAAGCCAACAACTGCTCAAACTCAAAAACATACGACGGGCTTACAAAAAATTCCATAACATCGCTTGTACCCTCAAGCGTTCGCTCCAGAACATATCCCTCTGCACTACGCAAAACTGCCGTCAAAAACCAAATTTTATTTCTTACCAGTCTTGCTCGATAATAAACACTCATCATCTCAAAAATCTCACCTCTATCTCAAAAAAACCATGGGGGCTTTTAACCCCCATAGATTTTTTAATAATATCAGCTGAAATAATCTTATCAATCACCCACTAAATACTTAATGGTGGCTTCTGGCCAAGCGAAGCCGAGCCCATATTTAAACCAGCAGGAGGCGTTGACGAACTAGATGGAGCCGTCATCGTGGAGTCTGGCAATGATGTAGTTGCTCCGGGTAATGGCAGTGATGTTGATGAACTCACATTTAAACCCGTAGAAGATGTTGGCAAACTAGCAGGTGCCGTCATCGTGGAGTCTGGCAGTGATGTAGTTGCTCCTGGTAATGGCAGTGATGTTGATGAACCCAAACTTAAACCAGCAGAAGATGTTGGCAAACTAACAGGCGCAGTCATCGTGGAGTCTGGCAGTGATGTAGTTGCTCCGGGTAATGGCAGTGATGTTGATGAACCCAAACTTGAACCAGCAGAAGATGTTGGCAAACTAGCA
>Ga0194133_10000244_pt1 | contig 115096 bp, 137 predicted proteins | sample TA2KigOf40mmetaG_FD_155448 | JGI IMG/M metagenome (GOLD analysis project Ga0194133, IMG submission 155448) | Freshwater microbial communities from Lake Tanganyika, Tanzania - TA2015055 Kigoma Offshore 40m | ecosystem: Environmental > Aquatic > Freshwater > Lake | place: Tanzania: Lake...
TACTTCCTGAACGAGGCATGCCATTGATAAAATATATTTCTTTCACTATGATATATATACTAATTTGTAAAAACGCATAATCAACATTTATTTTTATGTTTAATATAATTATTGGAAATAAAAAAAAAGGGGTCTTTCGACCCCTTTTAAACCAGGACATACTGGAAATTTTTTTTGACTACTTCTATTAGAAGTATACCGATGTTTGATTGGGTTGGAACGCTGTTCCGAGTCCGCTCAACAAGATGGTATGATAGTACAGGTTGGCGCCAAAGATATTGTCGACAACACCATAGCGTGTCAGCAAGCCAACACGAGGGCTGAAGTCATTGGGACCGATTGTACGTTGTACCATTACCGGGATGTATGGGCAATAGATGATACCAGTGTCATAGAACTCTGGACCCTTATAACCCAGCAGAGCATATTCTACTCTGGCACCACGAAGACCAGCTTCAAACTGGGCTTCTGTGCGGGTATCGCGGTAAACGTTAAAACGACCACCTAGGTTACCGACCTTGGCCACGCCAACAGGTTGAGTGTTGACATTGCCTTGGACTGGTACCCATTGAAACTCAGGAAGCATCTCGAGGATTGCGCAAACGCGGGGTGTGGCAACGATAAAGTTGGCAGCACCACGACGGTTACGAACCGCGATTCTGTTAGCCTCGATGATCAGTCTCTGATAGAAGTCGCGATTGCGCTCTACCAGCCAACGACCGTCTGCGGAAGCGGGCGACCATACAGAATAACCTGTACCGAAGCCAGCATTCAACGAGACCTGGATCATACGAACAATCATTTCACGGTCGATTTCGGCCTGTAGCTCATACGACATAGCGTTGGTGAGCTCAGTATCGATATCAATACCGTTCATGTTCTTAAGATCCTGTTCGAGTTCGACAGACCAGCGAGCAGCTAATCTACGGGTACCGGCTTCAACAGCTGTCTTCTCGAAAGAAACTTCGATTTGAGGGATTTTGCCCGTCAACTCGAAGTTAGCGAGAACTTGAGCGACACCCTGATCCACTCCGATGGAGGGGAAGAGGTTGCCGTAAGTAGCGTTAGAACCAGAAAGCTTGGCACTGGATGTACCAGTGTAGCGTGTATCAAGATATTGGTAACCCAATTCTTGACCCGCAGCAGCAGCCTGAGGATTGGATAAAGCAGCACCGGCATTTGTACCAGAACCGTCTATGCCATCATTACCCAGCTGATTTGCGAGATACTTGTAACGTAGAGCAAAGGCTAGACCAACTGGTCCGCCCATGGGCTGTACGCCTACAATTTCATTGGTGATTAACTCGGGGAACGTTCTACGAATCATTGGAATGAGAATCTTGGGCAAGCGAGCATCGCCTTGAGCATACCAATCACCCTGAGGGTAGGCATTACCGAAAGCGCCACCTTGACCGCCCATGCCACCTGGGGAATAAGCACCGCCAAAGACGGAACCTGTTCCACCAGCGACGTTAGCCTCATTGATACACCAAGCCTCTTGGTTTTCCAAGAGCATGGCAGTATTCAAACGGGTGTGATCGTCGTTAATGGCTTTGACATTATCGGATGTGTAATCCAGAACTGGCTTCCACTTCTCGAGTAATGCCTTTGCGCGACTCTCATCAATGTAAGACTGTGTAGGTCTAATTGATTTCATAGTTTAAATGTTCTCCTTATATTTCGACCTGCAGAATTTCTGCAATATAGATCAGGCTTAGGCCTCAACCAAAATTAGTATTTGGATAATTCGGAAAGATAAGGATTCATATGAGTAACCGCTTCTTCAACTACAGGTTGGGCGCTCTCTTCTACAGGGCGATCTACCTTTGTTGTGGCTGACTCATTAATGGCCTCGTCTTTAATGTTCTGAAGCCGTTCTTTTTCAGTCTTATCGAAAAGACTTAATGCGTAATCAATATTCTCTGTAATAAATGAAGAGCTTTTACCCTTCATTACCTTTGCAATATAATCACGTTTGCGAGGATTTAAACCTACTGTCTTCTTTTCGAGAGTAAGTTCAGCATCGCGAGCAGCTAGCTGTGCTTTAGCAGCGGCTAACTCCTTTGTAACGGCTTCAAGCTTCTGTGAAGCTTCATCGATTTGACGCTTTCCATCTACGATGGCATCGCGAACACTTTCTTTCGCAAGGGCAGCATCAACACCCAAAATTGAACGTATTTGACCAAGAATTTCAAGCGCTTTCTTATTTGTTACAGCATCTTTAATATCATTAGTCGGTACTGTTTCCTCTAGGTAACTTTCTAAGTAAGCACTAATATTATTAATTGTGTCATCCTTAAACTTTGCGGCTTCTTTCTTAAGTGCGTCGCTATATTTTTCTACAATATCCTTAAGCTTTTCACCATGATTTACATCAATAGCCTCGACTACCTTTTGTAACTTTAGTGTATGATCAGCATCAATAGCTTCGAGCAAGTGTTCTAATTTTTTACTATAATCTTCATCTTGCTCGGTTAGTGCCTTAGTAACATGTAGCTGAACTTTATCATTTACTGCAGTACTAAATGCGTTTTCAATTTCGTTTAATACATCTTCTGAGAGAAGATCTTGGGTTGCTTCCTTAAGGATAGTTTTGATATCTTTCATAAAATTAGAATAATTTTACTCCTTTAAAAGTAGAGATACGAGCTTGTAATTTGGACTCCATAATCTTCTTTAAATATTTATGGGCCTCGGCATAATTTTTTTCATTTAAATTCTTTAAAAATTTAACAATGTTAGATCTCTCTTCCATATTAATATACTTATTCTTTAGCACTGGTAAATTTGAAGGTTTTTTGGCAACTTTTTTGCAATTACACTCTTCATTCTCACAACCACAACCAGCTGGTTTATTTGTCATTCGGTCAAGTATTTTTTTTGCTAAGCTTTTTATAGGGGCACATTCGCCTAATGAATCGCTCATTACATCACCTTGCTAATTTTATTAAAAAATTCTATAATTTGCTCCTTTAGGTATGTTTCTACATCTTTACGGGGAAGGCTGCGTAAGCGATTACTAAAGTCTTCATAAATTTCTTCGTAGTGACCATCTTGAGTAATAACAAATTGTTTTGATTCTAAAATACCGTTTACAAACGCTTTAGGAAAACTTGGATCAGCTACACAATCAACAGCTACCAGGCGAAAATCTCTTACCTTATTAACACCGTTAGACATTTCCTCTAAACGCCCTAGTGCGCGGCTACTCATACCAACTCTTACACCATCATTAATAAGACTGCGTACAATTTGACCCATTGGAGTTGTTAGTACTTTTGATTTACCGTAATAAACATTGCCCTGACGATTCAATTCAGTTACTAAATGACAAGCGCGCTCTAAATTTACTTCTGCAGCTGTGGGATGATTTAACTCACCCATACTTCTATTTGTTCTAACCATTTCTTCTATATAACGATGCACTTCACGATCCATTTCTTGTGAATCATACATACGCTTATTCTTATTAACTTCTTCGCATTGCATGTAGGGGCCCTTAATATACATTGTGCTTGGCTGATTACCATTTTTTTCTTCAACTACGTATTCGTATTGATCTTCAGGTGCCGGCGTTTCTACTAATAGCTTAAGGGGCATATAATTATTTATTGATTTTTTAGTCTATTTTCTTAATTCTTTTTCAGTTAAAACTGCAAATTCATACCCTCTTTCTTTGCACCATTTTTTGGCAGCTTCCCATTTAGCCATATTTTGAATATATGTTAATTGTTCATAAATCAATGTTTTCTTGTGTTTCCCTAGCGTATTGACTGGCTTTACTGTTTGTTTAAAAGGTTTGACTTCAACCAAAAACTTTTTAACACCGTCTGCTGTTTTAAGTTTTATAATAGCGTCGACAATATATCTATGAATTTTATTGTCTATAGGACTCACGTACTGTATAACTATACTCTCGCTCCCCCATTCAACAACGTTAGGGTTATTGTCACACCAACGGAATAATTTTAATTCCCAACTACTCAAATACCTAGGCAAGTCGTGCCCTTTGTATTTTTCAGTATGAGTTGGTTTAAAAATTCCTTGTATATAATTGTTATTTTTTGAGGTTAATTTCATCCAACAAAGAATTCTGGAGGAGCGGCATCACCCAGACCAGGAGCACGTTCATAAAGTTTTTGCTCTAGAGCTACTTTCTCAGTTTTTCCATCCTCCATTATTGCCGCGTTAATGGTACCACCACCAAATAATTGAGTGTTTTGATATTTTCCACGAATATTACCTATAGCTATTTTTGTTAGGGCCAATGCATATTGGTATACCCAAGGCTCTTGAATAATATCAACCAATGGGCGTTCGACGTAACAAGTAACCACACCATAAAATCTAGTATTCTTTGGTTCTGGATACATATGAAAATATTGAGTACGGGGATCAAATTTAATATCTCTGTGTAACGCTAAAACTTTCTCTCTAGTATCGAGCCAGTTTTTTAAGGTGTACCAGCTAATAAGGTCAAAACCATAATTACCTAACGAATAGCTAAAATAAGTTTGTTGAGCTAAAGTTTGTTCAATAGTAAACAACGTGTTTATACCATCTGAAGATCCTTCCTCAAAATCAACTACATCAATTACTTTTCTATAATCTCCAATTAAATAGTCGTAGCTATTGAGTAAATTCATCTCAGTTGGTTTATTTTCATCAAACACTTGAAATAGATAAGGGTCTTGAGCATCGCCTATAACCATTTTACCAATAGTATATAAAGATTTTATATCTCCGGTATTTTGAAAATTACCTCTAAAATTAAAATCTTTTGTTAAGCTAAACAATACGTCTAGCCTAAGCCCCTCGCCAGGTGTATAAAGATTACTATCAAATATAAGATACTCTTGAGTATAGCCAGCGAACTTAGTAAACATCTCGCACGCTATACCAATAAATTCATTTAGTTGATCTGCATGAATTTCAATGTTTACTAAAGGAGCACCTAGCGTCCTGCATATACGTTGTCCAAGTCTATCATAGCTTTGAATCTTATTATTAAGATTAGTGCTATAAAACGCGCTTACCGGCTCGACTGAATTACAATTCATCATACCTCTAATATAGTTATGCCATCTGACTGTGTATAAGGTGCACCTCCAATACCTGCAATTGTTAGTCCCAATACAGGAACTAGCGTTTCACCAGCAAACAAACCCACAGGGCTCGGTGTTATTGTAATACCATCACCGTTAAAATATGTTATAACACCGTCTAATCCATAATAATAGTAAGTTGGCTTACCGTATAATTTGTCACCATCTGAAACAAATGGTATTACAGTTACGCTGTAAGAAGATAGAGATACAAAGTTTGTACCACTAAGGGGAGATTTTAAAATAAAATCAGTATCAAAAACTACTTGTCTTCTTCCACCTCTATCTTGCTTTAAAATTAGTGTGTAGTTACCGCCCTTTTTCTTTAACGCCAGCGGTCTATTCTCGCAAAACATATCACCAGTAAGTGGCACAACACATACCTGTTCGGTTGATAGATTCCAAGAAACACTATTAATTTGATCTATTGACTCGAAATCATGGGCAGAAAGGGTAAGGTAGCGTAAAATATTATTATTAACTTTCTGTCGATAATATCCTACTCTACGAATATAACCGCAAAAACTATCCCCAGCTGGAGCATCTGCAGACAATCCGATATAGCAGCTACTCAAAGTAGTTGGAATTAATGAACTAGTATCTGTTGCTACTATATGACCACTATCAGCTAAAACAATGTTATTTCTTATATAGCTAAGAGCGGTCTTTTTTGGAATAGATACATTATATGACAAAGGCGATATTAAGTTAAATGCAAGATTAGAACTATTATTAATTTCACCAAAAGATTGACTAAATTTATTTTTATTAAGTCTTATATTAATAGTATTAGTTCTAAGCGGGTTAAAAAGTCTTAAAATTGTGAATGCCCCGCTGGATGCTGTTGTACCCGTATAAAGAGTTTCAGTAAAAAATGTACCTTGATCATTACTGAAGAAATCACCCTGTATAGTAGCAAATTCTTGCTCGCGCGTATATATAATACTTTCAGTAGGAATAAAACTTGTAAGTGTTTCGCCTTCTTCTAACTGTGCGCCCCACAAATAAATTGTATCAGTAACACTAGCAGTAATTGTTCTAATAGGGTATAAACTTATTTGTGTACAACCTGCAGGGGTTTTAAATGTGTAGCTAACTCTAGACCAGGAAGAAGTAGACAGAGGTACATCTGAAGGCTCATAATTAACAATTGGCAATCCATTAGTTTGGTCGTATATGTAAAAAGTGTAATTGGATTGTAGCATAGTACCAAGCTTAACAAATACTGAAAAGGTATAGTATGTATTAGGAAGTACAGTTACAGACTGATAAAAGCCTGCAGGGTTACCTATAACTTCAATTATATCTGCGGATAACGTTTGTAAAGGGGATAATATAGAATCTGGCGTTATTGTACATCCGCTAGCTACCCACAATGCATCATCAAAATCTTGACTATAAATTACATTGTTTGTTTTTCTAGGTTCTATTAATAGTCCCTGTACTTCCCATTTAGAGGTTATGTTACTATATTTAAATTCTTGCCGCGGAACATCAAAACCTACGAAGCTAAGGCTACCATTGCTGCTATAAAAAGTTGCTGAGGAAGCCCTGGTAAATGTTGAAACAGCCCCCGGGGCTAATCCCACATTATTAAAATTAGGTGATAAGAGATCCAGATAAAAAGCGGCAGTAACACTAGACACATTACTTTGAACCCCGGCAAAAGTTTTAGAATGTGTACTTTCTTGCGGTAGATTTAATCTCAGTGTATTATCTAGCCATGGCCAGTGAGAACTATTAGCCAGAGTAAAGGTATGTATTGTTCTATATTCGCTAGAAGAAGGAGTATAGGAGCTATAAAAACTATAACCATCAGACCAATTAGAGCTAAGTGCTGTAACTGAATTTCTAGCTGTTAAGTATAGGTTGTAACCCTGAATAGTGCTCAAAGAGCTTAATGTAGTATATCCGGACCACCATTCAATACTGTTTGTACTTATCTTATTAGTAGTAGTAAAAACATTATAAAATGTTCCTAAAAATTCTTGACCTAAACTACCTATTGGATCGGTAGCACTATCGGGATAACCATACGTAGATACAGTATGATGATTTGTAAGATGATATTTGTTGTGAAATAAAATATTGCTCATTCAAGGTAATTTGTTATATCTCCAAACATTAATGTTCCATCACTAATAAAAGTTATAACTGATCTACCGCTTGCAGCTGTATTAATTACCCCTTGAAGCAACGGCGTTCCATTAAATCTATATGCCGTATCGAAGATTAAATCTTTGCCGCCTGTACCTGTTTGTTTTATACTTAAAATATAATTACCACCACGTCTCATATCAGTTGGATTGCTTAGAAAATAACTACTAACCATAGTAAGAAAAGTAACTTGATTGTAATTTAAATTCCACGCAACCGTACTAGGTGCAGTTGTTACAGTAAGATTAGTTCCGCTAAACGTTTTAGATGCAGTAGATTCTTGTGCTTGGTTTTTATACATTACATATGGGTTATTCCACTCTGCGCTATAAGTTTGTATTGTTGTGTATACCGATTCATAGTCGCCACTATTTGCACTAAAAACTGTAAAACCAACATAGCCTAAATTCCAATTATTTGACAAGCTGTTAACAGTAGTATAAAGTGAAAGGGAGGGAGCCCAGTATCCAGACATTGTAGATATGGTGTTAAAGGCGGACCACCATTCGAGGCTATTAGTATTAATATTAAATGTTCTTAAAGAATCAGTAAGAGTAGTATAAAATAAACCTAAAAATGGTAATTGTTGAGAAGCAATAGGATCTAAACCTGAATCAGGTACACTTGGAACCGCTAGAGTATGGTGACTTGAGCGGTGATATTTACTATGAAATTTAAATGTACCTGCCATAAGCCTTATATAATAGTTATTCCAGCTCCACCGGTATATGGTGCAAGACTTTCAATTTTAAGTTGAGAACTGACAAACTTATCTGTATTACTATATAGTTTAGATTCTACAGGATTCAACGTAATACCCGCGCCACCTATGTAAACAAAAAAATCAAATATTTTATTGTTACCACGAAAAGTGCGGGGTAGAAGATTGGCGCGAACATTAGCTTGATCGACAATATTATCTAAAATAGCTTGTTGATAGTTATATATTTTTTGCAAACATCTGTTTACCGCGGCCGCCTGAAAGTTTTCATTTATGCAAATATTTGCAAATGTATTAATGTCTACGGAAATGTCATCAACAAAAAATCTGTTGTATTCTCTATTAACATAGAGCGGGGCTTGATTAGGACCTTCACCTTCATAAAACTTATAACCAATATTACTAATTAAAAGAATAATATTATACATTAATTTTTTGAATGACTTATTATATACCCACGCCTGATTGTATTCGTCTCCGTCTATAATAATATCGTTTTTGTCGTAAATACTCAGATCTTGATTATTTAAAATAGAAATTAAGTTTAAATCGTCTTGAAAAATAGCGAGGTTACTGCTCGAAAGCGAAGCATTAGTATTAAAAACATATAGTGTGTCAGCGGATATACCGCCTGTTAACGTTCCCCATTTTATTGTATTACTATTAAACAGGCTTAATGGTGAAATACCTATATTTTTTTCAGGCTCTGTTGTCCATTTTTTATAAATAGCTTTATTAGTAAAAATATAAAATATATTATCTTCGTATGAAGTAAACTTAATGTCTACTATATTTTCATCAGAAGCAAATATTGTACTATAATTATATGAATTACTAGAAACAATGTTAAAATCAGTGCTATAGTTTAAAATATAAAGATTTTTTGCATTGCAAGCATATATATTTCTACTAGGCGCCCTATACGTTATAGCGCTAAAGTTACCTGCTGATTCAAATAATGTCTTTAAAAATACTGTGTTGTACCAATTTAGATTTTTATCGTATATCTTAAAGCATTTATTTCCTTTATCTTCTACTATTAATTCGCTGCCAGTAAACAACAATTTACCTATAGTATTAAATTTGAATTTATCATAAGTAGTGCCTTTTCCTCCGATATAATTTAATAAAAAGATTTGTTGTCGCTTTACATTATCATCACTAATTGTGTCATACAAATTATAACTGTAAACGTTATTAAGAGTGCTATCAGCGACAAATAATATCTTATCATTATCTGAAGCAATACCTGTAATATCTTGAAAGTAAAGACTACCAGAAAGCGGGTCTATTAATTCTTGCGTTTTTATTAATACGGGGTTATATTCAGTATCTAACCCAAGAATAGTAAGGTTATTTTTAGCAGCGGCAACAATTACCGGGGTATCAAATCTAAACGTTTTAAAAGAACATGCTTGATTTGACTCATTTATAAATTTATAAAAATTTCCTCCTGTAACAAAACTTACAGCAGAGCTTAAAGGAACAACCGGTTTAAATAATTGAACTTTATCACGTAAAAACACATTTATATCTGGGGGAAGGTTTATAGCAGTGCCAGACGTTTTAACATATGGACCTACAGGTGATTGATACATACCTGTGGTGCTGCCTTCTTCAACTTGAGCTCCCCATGCATAAAAATTATCGTTTATACCAGCATAAGAGGGCAAATATGCAGATGTACTATTCTGTGCAAATATTATAGCTGGTGACTGAATTGATGAATTATTAGTAGCTTTAGCAGTAATTGAGCATCTATACCAGTTATTACCAACATAATCAATATTTGACGTACAATCTGCACCTGTTTGAGTTATAGTACCTAGCTGTATATCAAAATTAGCATAACAGTTTGAGCTAAATCCGTTTGGAGAAAATCCTAGCTGAACATTTTCTTTATCTATATATTTTAAATATACGCTAAAAGTATAGTATGTATTATGTTTTACTGTAATAAAATTACTTGATAAACTATGTGAGCTGGTTGAAGTACCATCATTTAAATTAAAAACATCATAACCGAGATTAGGATTTGCCGCATAAGGATGGGTAAGCGTTATATTATTATTTCCCCATGCGTTTATGGCGGTAAGATTTTCCGAATAGGTAAGTAAATTAGATTTAATTAAAGGCATTCCTGAGACACCTATCCAGCCTATATATGTATTAGGTATATTAAAACCTGCTATATTACACAACCCGTACAGATATAAAAGATTATCATATAATTTTTCTAATTTGATATTGATAGCACTGGCAACTGCTAGCTCATTTGGCTGTAAAGATATTGATTCAAAATTATTAGGTAATAAAAAAATATCTGTAGGGGACCTATCAAAAACAAAATGCGACTTATTAAATTCGTCAAATATATTATTCATTATATAGTTCCTTAACTGAGCTATTTGTTAATGTGTTACCGGGAAAAAATGGTTGAACATAATTGGCACTCTGACTAGGAATGGTCGTCACCCATCTCAACTTGTTTAATTTAGAATAACCAGGCATAATAGAATTAAGTTTATTTACAATAGAAACCGATAATCTATCTTTACATTGGCTGTCTAATATGTTATCATTAATAATAACATTATATAACCCGCTTTTAGCACCAGGTACTTTTTGTCTAAAATATCTAGATGCTACATCTATAAAGTTTCTTCTCCCAGAGGGTACATCCCAAGTTAAATTGCTGGGGTAAACTTTCTGCTTATAATGCATACCTATATCAAAATAATTTAATTCATTATTATAAAAATATAAATTTTGTACATCAAGGTTCTTTGCAAAGTAACTTATTGCGGTATCTTTTCTTTTATCAAGAATATTGCTAAGTAAGCTACCATTATAAAATGGTGTTGCCCCGGCAAATATTCTATCTGTTACTAACGGAGTAAAGTTATATTTGTTAGGACTAAATGTGGTTATACGATAAAGCTCACCGTCAAGATAAACTTTTAGATAACCTTCAATGGTATTAAGTACTATTGCAAAGTGGTGAAACCCTGTATCTAAATCTAGTGAATCAACCGTAATGCTAGGTATTTCAATGTCTTCATTATTGAACTGATTGTACAGCCTAATTTTAAATGTATAATCATTATTAGTATATCTATATAATACATAAGAATAGTTATAATTACTATTGCTAGGTATATTTATGGGATTAAATGACCCCCCGGTATCTAGCGCAACAGTTTTTAATATTTCACCATCATAGTTAAGTTTAAAAAGTATAATATTTGTAGTGTCAATACCGCTAGCAGTTACTAGAATAGTCGACGAAAGATCACCACCATAAAAATTATCTAAAAGCGAAATATTTTTTATGTTGACGGGCTCCCTAGTAATAGCAGAAGCTGCTGTTAATGTTGTTGTGAACAATAGGTTTTGATACTCGCCGTAGACCGCAATAAAGTTTCTATCAGCAGCCCATATATTATTATTTTTATCTATATTAAATGAGGTAAATGATCCACGCTCACCAATACATGTGCTTAGTTTCTGAGTGTCCGTATTAAAAGTGTGAATAATACCAGCACTCAAAAAGTAAATACTATTTCCTCTGGCAATTGTGTTTGTACCATCAACTAGCATTAAATCGCCATTTAGTGCACGAATTACTTCTTTTGCATTTATCTTTTGTCCAATTACTACGGACGCTGATACCGGGTACAATAAATTAGATACCAGATCTATAGCACTTAAACTTTTATTTGTATATAGTACATACCCCCTTGCTTCATCGTTACTAACATGGAGTATATTACTATTATTTGATGATAATGCTGGGGTATAATCAATTATAGCCTCGCGCATGTCGTATTCAACAGTCAGCTGTCTATTTGTTATTGTATGGAAGGAATTTAGGGGATCACGTCTTAAGATATATTCTATATCACCATATGCAGAAACCCCTGCATCATAGGTATTAATTAGCTGTAAATCATCATTTAACGAAATAATAGCCCCGTTTTTTGTATAAAACAAAAACGGGCTAACAGTTTGATAATTAAAAATACCTAGACCGTAATCATTATAATTACCGCCTATTTCGTATCCTTTTGGTGCAGTCCAGTCTTCACTATTTGCCCAGAAGCAAATTGTAAAAACATTTCTATCTAAATTAAAGTCATCAACATCAAAATATGCATATGATTTACCGTCAAATTTAAATGATTTAAAACCTTCTATTGTTCTATAGGGGTCTAATCTAGTTCCATTCCATAATGAATAACCGTCGCCGTCATGAACGTTAAAATCTTTTTGCTGCAAAAATGATTCAATCGATAGAACGTTAGCATTTGCATCAGCTTGTCCTATTCTAGAATATGCATACCAGCACCCCGGCTCAAATGTTAAACTGGATGGTTTATCAATAACGCCTGGCGGTAAATTGTAGCATTGAAATGATGTTGTGTATCCCACGTTTCCAGGTATTGCTGAAATAGCCTGGTAGGGCGTGGTTAATACTGGATTATAAAAACGATCCACCCAAACTGGCTCCGTATTAAAATTATTGCCGCCAGATAGCCATGCACATAACCATTGACCTGTTTGTTCTCCGGTAGCATTACCTTGATTACTTGAACCTTTATAATTTGCTATTTTCTTAAAAATCTTATCGCTACGCAACGGGTGATCACCTGCAATAGCCCCAGCTTTGACCAGCTTGCTTGATTTTACGTTTAGCCGCGTATAGGGATACATATTTTGAGGTGTGTGAAACCAAGTGGTTTTACCTTGGACAAAAACGTAGGGGGTTGAATACGCATCGTACTGTAAATGAAGTTTTTCATGACCTTTTTCTTGCTTTCTACCAGAGAATATGGTATTATAATTTCTATAAAACGTTTCATTTTCATTTAAAAATACGTTTCCTCTGCCTTGATTATTTTTTATGTTAAGCTGGTTTTTTAACGTCAATATATTAGTTCGAAGGCTTGTTTCTTGTAAATTAAAATACTCTGAATGTAATAAAAAGTTATTTTCTATCCCAAAATAGCTTCTACCTGTATTAATATTAATATTGTTTTGATTAAATGTTTGAGCATAGCTGCCCCAATCGTTTGTTACTTCTGGCGATGCTGGTGCTTTAAAATAATCAATATAAAAATATTTTACACTGCTATTAAAAGGAACAGCTTCTACCGCACTTAATTTTAACTTACTAGTATTAATATCACGGTTAACAACGTATGCGCTTCCTTTAATTAATGTTTGCAATGTTAATACATTATTAATTTTATCTAAGGAATATATAAATTTTTTAGTAGGCTCTAGTGTAGTTGTAAAAGCGCTCGCCGCAACAAAAGACAGTGAAAGGTCCGCTATATTATATGATAGATAAAACCGCTGATCTCGGTACAAATGTGATATAGTTGCATATTTGTTGTCTGTGACATTAAGTTCAAAAACAAAATTATCATTTATACCTGAGAGCGCGCTGCTAACTGTTTGATCAAAAATTAATGCATTTGTAAGTCCCAGCCTACCCTGGGGGACAAAAGTTAAATAGTCATTAGTTGTAGCGCTATTATTATAAATTGTACAAAATAAATTTTTTTCCTTGTTTGTAGGTATGGTGAAATCTGTAATAATAGCGAGGTTTACTTTTTTTGTAAGATATAAAAAGCTATAATTATTATTTGAAAAATCATTTAATTTTAAAAAAACAGGAGACAATACAACAGACATATTGCCCTCGACCCCAAGCAAATAATTTTTATAATCTAATTGATCATCAAATATATACGATGCGCTTAATGCTCTGTAATTTTCGGACGATAAAAAATTAGTTAGCATAAATTATTTATCACAGTATCAGGAATACCGTATTATAATACCTGTTGCTTGTAAGTAGGGCGGTCCGTCGCCGCTAATGGTAATACCCTGTGTAACACCATAAGATTCAAAATAATCTGGAGGTACGAGAGTTACTCTGTCAGGATTAATATCAATACCGGTCCCTTGTTGATAGACAAACCCTGGTGGCGGAGCTACTATAGGGCTTGTATCTACTGGCTCAGAGGGTATCCTAGGCTCTACAATGACAATATTCTGTGCGGGTGGCACGGTCTCAACAACAAATGGCAATCCAGAAAGGGGTTGAATGAATACAGGATCACCAATATTTAAAATATTACTGAATAATTGCTTGTCTCTTTGATTTTCTAAGGTTAAAATTACGTTAAAAGATGTTGATTGCTGCGCATTAAGAAGTGAAACATCTTCATACATATCTAAAACACTACATCTAAACGAGCATAAAGTAAATCTATATGTATTAATACAACAATTGCTTCTAATAACACTAATAGTGGGCGTATATGCTGTTATTAATTTAGTTGTAGGGTAATATGTTGTTGATTTAACTATGCTCTTTGGATTAATAGGCTGGTTTGAACTAAACGTATAATTTTGCTCTTCAATCTCCGCATTATCAAAATCATACAAAATCTTAATAATATTCGATTCGCTCTCGTCTAACCCAGTAAGAACAAAATATACCGTAGTTGTACAGAATAAATTTACACTTGGAACATCTGTAATTTTATAACAAAAATCTTGCGTACATATATCAAACATAGGACCACCTGACACCACTGCATCAAACGTGCTTCCAGTAAACGTACCTCCATATACAGATAGAGGGTAAAATATATTTGTTCCGCTTATAGGGTCAGAAAAAATATAATGATCAAGATAATCACAACTATCATAAGATGATAGCGGCTCAGACGTAATAAAAATTAATTGAGACCTATTCATGATAATAAACAACTCAAGCTTAGCATATACGTTTGATTGGCAATACTAATAACAAATCCGCTAGAATCATACAGGCTGAGTGCACAATCAGGAATAGCAATATGAGCCGGCGGTGTGGGAAACAAGCACGTAGAATCATATACGCACAAATATGATTTATTATAATTTGATGTATATGGAGCAATAACAGAGATATACTTATCATATACATTTACTGCATCACCAAAAAACATATATGGCTCGCGTATTGCTGAGTTAGGAGTTAAAACCGTTCCCTGTGTAAAAATGCCGTTAGAGGCCTTATTAAAGACATATACACGACCTATATTTGGCGTCTCGTAAACCGCACCGGTTTCTAGCCATGCCTCACACGGCGACCCGACAACCAAAATATTGTTTCTCAATCTTAATGATTTTCCAAAATTACCTGCAATAGTATTTAAATTATAGAAATTGCCTATGGTCATAATTAAATTCCACGAATTTGACGTATTTGAATAATAATAATGAAACACCTCGCCTTGCCCGGGGTTAGCATAATTTATTTTTTGAGAAAACGGAGCACCAATGACCATATCATTATTATCGATAGAAATAGTGGATCCAAAATTTACAGTTCCAGACATGGGCGGTGTAATATTCTGTACAAACTGAAATAAACCTGATGATTGACGCTTAAACATATGAACAATTTGATTAGAATTACCTATTGCTAGGCTATCACCATACAGGGAAACGCTGCTACCTAGACCTATGCCGGAAAGCACATTGCTCGGCAAAATAGTTTGATATAAGCTCCAAGTACCAATAACAGTAGGATCAATGCTTGTTGTATTATATCGGTATATGTAAGCACCGCCTGTGCTTCCTATATCCTCATCGGGCTGAGTACATACTACTAGGTCATTATTATATATATCTGCAGCTATAGGTACAGACCCGTCAGCTGTAGGTACAACCGATGTTGCACCAGTTTTTTCACCTAAAAATTTAAACACTACTGTAGATGAAGTATCGTTATAATATCCTACAAAATTATTATTTCTATCTTCACCAAACAATGTTATACCGTTACCACTGTAAATATTGTTTTTTACCTTATATTGTCTTAGATCAGTAGTATAAGTACGAAGTTGAGTACCTATAGGAAAAGATATATACTCTTGACCCATGGACATAAAGCTAGCCGGACAATGTAGATCTTGAGGTATTATTTGTTGACAAACTGGAAGCAAGTCATCGTCCTGTGTAGTACCGGGGTACCCTGCGACGTTAAAGTTTTTTATTAAAAATTTTGTACCACCCTCCAGTGTAGTATTAGTAAGTGCAACCTTTATTGCCGTTTTATCTAATGCATTTAATGTGTAGTTAAAAACACTTATATATGAACTGTCGTTAGCGTCCGGTTTAAGTTGAACCTCTAAATTAGTACTATTTTTAGAAAGTATAATCCTAACTGTTTTGTACTTAATATCGTCAACAGAGCTTATAGCTTGATCTAATGTAAACGTTTCTAGACCTACTATATCATTTAATGTCTTATTGTCCGAAAGGTTATATATTAACTCAAAGTTATTGGCAATACTGTCCCTTACTGCAATACTTTGTTGTGGCTTTTGACTTGAAAGTGGTATTCCGTTTACCGTATTGGTAGCCAAAGCAAAGTTGCCCCTACTATCAAAACCTATGCCTAAAAAACCGCCTTCCAGGCCGTTATAACCGTTAGGTTTACAATCATCAACTACTGTCGATGGCGAATATCCTAAGCAATAACCAGGTCCTCCATTTCTAGGCATATCTACTAGATCTTCAAAAAACACTACTGCAAAGCCACCAGTGGGGTCACCTTCCAGATTATAACGCGCATAATCAAATGAAATTACAATTTCATGCCAAGTATCTAAAGGCTGATCATTCCACGCAGCTATATTTTTATCTGTATTTGGCGTGTTCATATTATTATTTAACTACTAGTGTAAAATGACGCTGAAACTATCCTATTAGTAGTCATTGGTACCGTTACATCTCCATTGGTTATATTAATACCAGGTCCTCCTATATAAGGAGCACCGTTGGAATCTAAGAGAATACTTGGATTAATTAACCCAAGAGTTTGACCCAGGGAAAATGTATCAATAATGTTAGGATTAAAGTTTATTCCTGTACCTCCACGATAATAATAGGTAAGGTTATCCCCTAGATATGCACTCAATTTACAAGTTACAGATTCTCCTGACGTATAAAGCGTTACTGTAGTACCGGCTGGGTATAATACTGAACAAGTAGACCCGGTATCGCCGCAGTTGACTTTAGCCGGTATACTGGATATATTTCCGCAAATAGTATCCATTCTAATAATATCCAACTGATAGAATGTCCCTGTACTTAAAATAGCTACAACAGTTTTATCTGTATCCATTCTAATGTCTATAGCGCTAGCTGCTAGTCCTAGCGATACATTATAACTAGATAAGTTAATAATAGTATTTTGTGGGTAGGCAGAAAGATAAATTGTTAAATTAGTACCACTTAGAATTTGATAGTTAGACTGTGTTTCTGGGTTCCCTGCATCTGCAAATATATTAAATGCCGAGTTATATAAGAACCCGGTACCGTCGCCGCTAAACTGTAAAGACAGGGTATAAAATCCAATATCAAAAACTGCTGATACAGCTGCATCGTTTGTAACTGCGAAGGATGCTGTGTTTAAATTATTATCAACAACTGCATTTATTGGTAGGTTATACCACCCACTGAGACGGAAACCGCGGGTTGGTCCCGCGCTTAACGTTAAATAAGTAGAATAAAATTCGTCATTAGAACCAGAATAGCTCTGCACTACAGTAGTATTTGAATAAGCTTCAAGCGGTGCTAACCAATCTGGTGTGGCTATAATAACCCCGTAACTAGTAACCCCGTAATATGCAGATGAATTATTAAAAATACTGCTAGCAGCTATTTGATAATCAAAATAACGAATGTATTGAGCAGACATTGTATAATTCGTGGACATCTGGAAAGAACACTTGTTATCAAAAATAATACCTTCACATGGCCCTCCCTTCCACCCTTGAAAAAACCATCCGGATAAAGGAACAATACAAGATAGTGTTAAATTTGTACCAACTAAATAGCTTGCCTGGCATGCTACTGTGGGGCAATCTATTTTTAAATCATTAGTAACAGTTCTACCGTTGGTAGCTATAGAGTCAACAGTTAAAATATAATATGGCAGGGCATCAAACTGCGCGGTAATTGATTGAGCCTCGGTTATATTAAATGTACACGCGTTGTCGCTACTACCATCGCACGGTCCTCCAACCCACCTATTAAAAGAACTAAATGCATCCGCAGATGCTAAAATTGTTATAGTTCGATTATGTGGAAATTCGTAATAGCATGTATTTCCACACACAATACAAGGTGGATCAGTAAATACAAGACCGCTACCCGGACCAGTCTTTGTAATATATACAGCATCATATACACTACCAACAGGGCAAAAAATAGGCTCTGCGGATAAAGGGTCCGTTGTAAGTACTATTTTTAGTAAACTGGTGTCCGGGTAAACCGGTCGTGATATTGAGCAAAATACATTAGCAGTGTTATAAGTATTTTCTGAAAATGCATAAAAATTAGAAGTAGAATTTATTAATTCGGCTGAAGGGGCTATAGTCAAGGTAATGTCTCCGTCAGTATTTTCATAAGAAGAAATTACTGTATATATGGTATTACTTCCTGACAAAGCAATAACGAATGAATCATAATTACCAAAATTTGAAGGGCTTAAAAATAAAATATTATTATTAAAATTTTTTGCACTTAATACAGTATAAGTAGAATAACTGGTTTCTATTACTGTACTTGCAGAAAACACCGGGCTAGTAGTAATTGTAGAAAGACCTGTGGTAGTTGAATAAATTGTTGTAAAATTAATAAGATCGCTGATAGGAGCATCATAAGAGTTAATAACAACAGCATTATTAGTATTAAAATTAAAAATTATATTATCGCCAACGTTTTTAACCTGATACCCTGAACATCCTATAAAGATAGAGGCAATGTCGTAAGATTCCCAATCAAACTGTACGATATAAGTTCCTTTACTATTTAACTGCACTGTACCTTCGCCATCATTATACAAGTAAGTAGTCTGTGAAGGAGCGGGCTGACCAAAATTTAATGTACCTGCAATAGGTTCATGACCACCTACTATTCCAGAACTTGATGCATTATATTTTACTAGGAATGGTAATAGGGGGTTATAATAATTGTTATCATATATAAAATAAAATGGTTTAAAGAGTCTGGGATTAAATGATTGTAAGTATATGTCCCAGTCACCCTCTTTGAGCTGCTCGTTTACTATAAATGGTAATCTATTAAGATTTTTTCCCAAATATGTAAAATTAAATAAATTATTTTTTTCTGATTTAGAAAATGAAATACCATCGATAGAAAATAAATTAATTTGTGGTGGATCAATTAGACCGGCGCAGAGCGAATATGAAGTACTATTAAAGCTGGGTACTATTACTTCTGGATAAACTCTCTTAAAATTGATCTGTGAAAGTGTACTTTTATAAATTTCAGGATATAATAATCTATAATTTGAGCCGGAAAGAGTTGGCTGTAATCTTAGAAAGGAAATATATAAACTATTATCTTTCTCGGAATACCATTCTCCTGCAAAAGCTTCCAGTTTTCGTGAATTGATATATTTTGAAAAATAAGTACCGTTTGTATTATTTGCTATGACCCTATTGCTCGTATAATCATAATTAAATGAATCAATAATAACAAAATTAGTGGTTTCTATTACAAAGGTATCAAAATATAAATTAAAGTATAAAACTTCATTGTAAATTTCGTTTTGAATATTGTTTGGATATTTGTAAAATATAGCACTTAATGATGAACTAACTTCAGTTAGCAATGTTGTAAAATTATTTTTATAATAAAGTGTGCCTGGAATTATATTTTTCTTTGCGTATAAACTTTTTTCCGCTATGTATTCTGCACACAATCCTATTGTTTCGCTTCCTGGTATTATACCCCCATCGTTATACGACAGTGTTGATAATGACTTTAAATCGCTAACTTGTTTTAATACGCCAAATTCATTGCCAAATATATCACTTCCCCAATACACCGGGGTTTTATCTCCTACTAGCAAGGAAGTCTGTCTTTGAATGTAAGGTAAAGACTCAACCTGACTTAAACCAGGCCAAAGATCGGGATTACTCCATAATTCTTGTTTTTCACCCGTCCAGAATTGAATATTGTCAAATGTTTTATTAATACCAACTATGTCTTTTTGTAAATCTTGAGTTTCGCTTTGATAACCATAATACAGTTGGTTATAACTGTTAGACAGTACGTCACCAAACGAAAATTGTTCGGAGCGAGATTTTTTATTCCATTCTAAATCTATAGTATAAAGTAAAGGCAATAGGTCATTGTCTGTTTGACTATTAAAAGAAACATTGCCGACAACATAAGGGTCTGGAAAAGCATAAATGGTATTTGGTTTTAAGTTATCAGTATTAATTTTAAATGATTTGTAGGGTGTATTGTGAATTAATAACCCGGTATGCTGGGGTAGAAAGAATCGCCCTATTTCATATTCAGTAAATATATAATCCAAGTTAGGTACGGTAGCAGTGCTTGGAAACTGACGGTTTAATAAATTTAATGTTGGCGACCCCTCGTCTTTAACAGAAAATAAAATTCCTGAAGCTATAGATGTAGTGGTAGACCCAGTGCTAAGATAATAAAAATCATTACCCATATACTTGGGCGCAAGTTTTTTTAGTAGATTAAGCTTTAGTGTCGAATCACCACCGCTGAGATAAGTTATAAAATCTCGCGGCTTTAAATAAAATAATTCAGTACCGCTTACAACTGGATTAACCGTAAAATTATTAATACCCAATGTAGTAAGGTAAAAAGGATATTTTTTTATCGCATCTTTTATAGCGTCGCGCATTGCAATATAAAGGTGTGGATATATCTGGTTAAGATTTGATGCACTTAATTCTTCTCTAATAGTATCGGAGGGGTATTTTTCTTTAAAGTCTACTGAGGGATTTAAATTGTAATAATGCTCATTTAAATCAAACAATTCCTCTACATATACGCTCAATCCAGCAGCTATTGTTGAAACTGGTGGAAAATTACATGTAAACGCAGTATAGTTTATTTGGCTAGTAGTAGCAGCGTCAAAAATTAGCTTTTTAACCAAATTTTCAACGCCCAAATTGCTACCTTTTAAATTATGTTGTATACCTGCAGTTTTTACCTCTTCACGTAGCCCTGAATAAAAAAGACAAATACTTTTTATTTTTTTAATAAAAAACGGTAATATAATATCTAAATCAACGGGGTCAGTAAAATCTGCATTTGAAACAAATCGTTTCTCCTCTTCAGTACTAAAATTAACGACTATTTCGCGCAATACTTGAATATATGAATCACGTACAATATCTATGGATTCTTGTTTAGATTTACCTCTATATCTGGTCCATTCATGCACATATCCCTGATACTTCATAAAGGTATCGTCAATATTATCTGATAAATAATTTTGCTGTTGATACCAAACTAAAAAACTAACCGGTGCATAGTAGTCCAAAGGTTCATTAGAATTTTCTAGAATACTAAACTTAAAAGACGATGTTGTCATGTTATTTTTAATCCTTTATAAAGAGCACGAGATATCACCCTTTCCATCGTTCCTCCAAACTTGGTCCAATCAATATAACTACTAGCAGTAGGCGTTATAGTTGTAAGTGGGTTTGTAAAGTCAATAACCCCGTCGACCATATTTTTTGGAGCATAATCTATAAATTTATAAAACATATAATATGGTTTTATATCTATGCCGGATTGTGCTTGATTTCCAGTTACTAATCCCCAGCCCCAATTATAATTTACACCACTTAACGGGTATGGTTGACCAATAATTACAGGTATATTATTTGTTTCTGGTACAATTGTATTAGCTATGTGTGTATACTTTTCACTAAACTTTTCATAAGCAATAATAGGCTCACCTACGATAAATGTTCCAGATTCAATAGGTATCATTGGCCCTAAATTTTTACCTGCATTATAATAAAAAGTGCTTAACCCGAAATTTCTTGTATAGAGATTAGGACTACCAAATAATTTTGTTTGATTAATACTAAGCAAATCTAAAACCCTCTTTAAGCCAGCTGGGTATTCTGTAGCAAAATTATAATATGTTAATCCGTACTGGTCAAACAAACTTTTTAGTGCATCAATATTACAAATATCCGGGTCAGAATTATTGTTTACCATGTTAGCTATTTTTTCGTAAATGGTTTTACCTATTACTTCAGGCGGACTATTAACATCACCAACAATTTGTCCTGCGAAATTATTCCAAAATTCAGGCCTATCAAATAAACCTTCCTGTAGAATATAACTTTTATATGCTGCAGATTGATCAAAACCTTCATTTATTTTGTTTATAACAGGGGAAGTATCAACAATATCAAACAAATTACTTGAGCCTCTTACAATTCTTGGTAGCGGATTAACTATATTAGAATATTTGTTTACCCATCTGATGCCTGTCCAATCTCCAAAAACATTATAAAAAGCTTGTGACCCATCAGCTGCAGATAGTTGTATATCTGGCATGTCTACATAATACGTAGCAGATAGAGGCACAGTACCGTCTAAAGGAAAGAAATATAACTTACCGTTATAGTTATGAACTATCCATATAAAATTTTCTGCATCACACGCAATGCATCCTATAGCTTGGTAATATTGTGTATCTTGCGTTCTTGCTTGCAATTCATATTTTGATACATTGCCAAGAGTATCAATTTTTATAATATCGGTAAAGTGGGAATTTATCCATAAATTTTGATTTAAATCAATTGTCATACTACCTGCGTATGGTATTTGTACTGGGAATCCTTCAATTAATGTAAGATTATTATCCCATTTATAGATATAATCATTATTAAGAAATTCATTTGGGTTATTATTAGCTAAATTCTTTATAACCGCGCTTACATTGTTGTTTTTATCTATAACTATTTCTTGAATTGATAATAGCGGTGATAGCGGAAATGCACTTAATATCCCTCCAGCTGAATTATACTTAATAATGAAGCCACTAACAGGATGACTGTAGCCTACAAAAACATTATCATACAAGTCGGTATCAACACAAGTAGGCAAGAGTAAATTTTCACCAACGTACCCACTAAGTGTGGCGGAATTTGATGTATATAGACTACTATCTATTAATGCTTGATTTTCAAACGCCGGATAAGCTACACCATCGACAATTAAAGTATTTGTATTAATACGTATTGTTGAAATAGCATCATATAGAGTAATCCAAGCATTTCCTTTGCTATCAATAGCAATATTTGAGGGACTGGCACTATCTAGTACACCGCGATAATTTACCAACCGCGGCGCTAACTCACCGTTAAAAGTTGGAACACCAGATAAATTAAATGTATTTAGTAAAATACCAGTATTATCATAAACAAATATAAAATCGTTATCTGAATCAGCTACCCATACTTTATCAATAGTTGATTCTCCGTTTGATTGTAGCGGGGCAACACTTATGATGACGCTAGAACTCTGCGATGTAGTTATAGTCTGTGCATTACCGGAATAATCAAGGGTCGTGTTAATATTATTACAATTGCTATATAAAGGTCTTTTACTGAAACGCTTTATATTTTTAATTCCAGGTTGACCGGCAAACCCATATATAGCATTAGGAAGCAACGTTGGTGAGTCTTGTATTAAAGCGGCCGCTGTTATAGCGACTGTATTAGCTGTATGCGGTACCTCAAGCAAACCACAAAAATAACTACCACTAAAATTAAAATTTGGTGCTTTTATATTTTTATCAAATAATGCGCTCGTTATTCTGTATGCACTTGTACCCACAAAAAGACTTGTTGGATCTTGTGCAGCATATTTATATAGCCCTATACTTACTGTATTAAGTTCAGTTGGATCATTACCATCAGCTCTGAACCCGGTAATAGGCGGGTAACACTTAGTTGTAAAATTTTCACTATCTTTAAATGTAATGGTAAAGGGTATTTTTGTATTAACGTATTTTATGGGATATATATCAAACGAGTGTAATAACTGTCCAGATAACGCCCCTATTGTTTGTTCCCTTCCCTCTACAGTAATACCATTACTAGTAATTGCTAATTTTGCTGCAGGATTAAAGCTAGATTTTAAATAAGTAACAGAAGTTGGAAAGTTTATAAAACCGTAAGGTAAGACATTAATAATACTGTTAAAATTATACTGCAAAAAGTTTGAATCCAAATTGGGAAAGCCTTTAGTATCAAAATTGGCAAATAGAAAGACAAGCTCGCTAGAATTAATAGAGGGTTTCTGATCAATATAGGAAACAAAACTATTGTCCATAGTTGACCCGGTAGTACCTGCAAAAGAAGTATGCTCAGAAGGAATGTTAGTAAATACTAAACCAACTGTATCGTTTGCTAGTTTTACCCTGCTAGCATATACACTTACAGACGAGGTTTCAGTATTATCTACTATTTTTGCCGAAATTACACCTTCAGGAGTAACGAACGTTTTGGTAAAACCAAAATAAGACTTAAGATGTGCCCATTTGTCAGTATAATAAGATGAAACTGACATATAATTACTGCGGCTACCGCTAGCATATAGTGATATTGTATAGTTGTTAGCAGCCAAATATGGATCACTTTGCCAGCTATTATATCTTTTTATTTTTAAATTATCGCTTCTTCTACCAGATGGTAAATCGTATGCACCTAGTTGTTCCTGAGGAAGAAGATTATCAATATAAACAACATCTGGTAAAGCGTTTTGTACTGAGACTTGCGCAGAAGTATTATCTGTTGTTGTATTTACTGTAAATGGGTCATTATTTAAATCATAAAATATTGCTTTAATATTATAAATTCCTGGGTAGGTATATACATGTTTTGCGCTAGGACCGACAGAAAAAGTACCGTCGCCAAAATCCCAATAAATATTATACTGGCTAAACTGAGTATATGTAGGAAAATCTACCCAAAATGGTTTAATATAAAAAGGTGTATTTGATAAAGTATAACTAGAATAGTTATTTAAAACATTTGCCTCATCAAATGTGGTTATTTGAAGCTTAACAGCTGTTAAAGCCGTCATATTAGTATTCCCTTATGCTAGCTCCCTGCACACTAGGGGTAATTATTTGTATTTGTGATAGTAAAGTCTCTGGGTTATACAAATAAGGAATTTTAAAATATGGAAAAACATAGCTTTGACCAATTATTTCAATATCTTCGCCAGGTTCACTATAAACAGGATTAAAGAGCAAGAATGACAACCCTGTACGTACTATTTCTTGACCTTCAACTGTGCGCCTAGTTGACACTTCTGTGACACCTTCAATACTCAAAATTTTAGTAGTAAGGTCATCTAAATTTAATGTCTGTCCTAACGAAACATTAGTTGGTGAGAAATAATTACTAATAATAGTTGTTATTTGTCTTTTTATTTCTGTTTCACTAAATCTAGAGTTTGGTACTCTGCCTATTATTAATTTAGATTCATTAATAACATTGGGTGTTAACAACTGGCCCCCTATCTCTGCATTACTAGCAACACCTAGACCAGCTGCTATATACACCGGATCCATTAAGACCACTTCTGCTGTAGCCATTTTTATATTTTGCAATCCCGTTAAAACGTAGTCTTTCAATCCTACTGCTAGGAAATTGCTATTAATTTGAGCGCTTGTAATTTTTTGTATTTTGGGCACCAAATATACATACAAATTATTAAAATCACAACTATCTGCAAAAGTGACCTGATTAAAAAGAACTCTACTATCATCATTTGGTGCCTTTAATCCGATATTGTACAAGTATCTTACATGCTCAGAGAGATATTCCCAATTATTAACCACCCTTACATCACTTATTATATTACTATAATTATTTTTTATAAACAATTCAAAATCTTCCGTAGTAATAAGTCTATATTGAGTTTTAAAAGTATTTGCAGCATTAACCCTCATGCTTTCAACATTTTCTAGCGGTGAAAATTGGGTGGAAGCATTGGTGTTTGTAAAGATTAATGAAGATGCCTGGGTTTGAGTTAAGTAATTTTGATTATCGCTCTTAACATCATTAAATACGATATTAAATTGAGCAGAGTTATACAAAAATAGTCTATTCCCATCTAAATTGCCTGGGCCTATCTCACCAGCCGGGCCGGAGCTTTTAAGATAATAAACTGCTACTCTATTATTTGCAGCTAGTTGTTTACCATTTATATTATTTCCAAATTTTATTTCATAACGCTGGTTTTCGTTGAATCTACATTCAAAAGTCTTGCTACTAGGACCCTGCAGATACAAACTCTCTACACGAGTCCATTCAACCCATTTATTAGTTTGATCAAAAACATAAACATGTATATTTGTATGATCAATTAATTCGTTTGCATTTTCTGGTGAAACTGCTGCTAATGAAAATCTCTCAAACGGTGCACCGTTTGCTACGTATATAGGATATTCAAAAAATAACCCTTGATAAAGCAAAGACGATTGCATTAATTGTTCTAGTATTTCTTCTGAGGTACCAAATTTAGTAAAACTAGTGTCTTTAGTAAATGAATAATTAATTCCATTGACTGTAAAATAAGAGTATCTTGGAATTGTATAAATGTCTGGAGCTAGGGAAGTAGGAGCAGAAGCATTAAAATCTAAAACGCTAGATTGATAGCCTACAGGGTTATAATTTAAAGACTTTACTATCTTATTCATATTTTCATAAAGCTGAGCTTGGCTATACAAACTCTCGCTACCAGTTTTGTTGAGATAAAAAAGCAAAACACTATAGCTATATGCAATAATATCTAGTAAGCTGTTAAAGTTACTACCCTCGTATATCTGATCTGTAAACACTCCGCCCTGCGATAGGCGTTGCTGCATTAACGTCTTTAATGAAGTTGCGTCAAACGCTGCATATGCGTTAAACGGTAGCGGAAATTGATTGTTAGTTACATTATTCATTTTTAATCAAAGTAGTATCCAGATTCGCTTAACACTCCTCGTAGACCTACTCCTTCTATATTTAAGGCAGGGACATTAAGACGCAAAAATATATTATATTGATTTCCATCAAAATCAGATTCAACAAACACCTGTTCTAATGCAACTCTTGGTTCAAATCTCCTGATACCGTTAAATATAGTATCTCTAATTACCAAAGCCTGTGCATCTGAAACCGGGACAAACAAATACTGTGTTAAATTTAAACCATAAATTGGGTTTAATATTTTTTGGCCAGGCATTGTAGTGAACAAATTAAAAAGGCTGTTTTTTATGGCGTCTAAATTTCCAGATAGTTGAATATCTTTAATTTCTCGCCTTTTCAATAATTGTATATTTTGAGTATAATTAACTTTTAAATCTAATCTTAAGTCTTTAAATGTAAGCCCGGATATACTTGATGTTACCGTGTTTACTATTATAGCTGCCATAAAAATATTTATAGTAGGATAATTGTTCTAAAACGTGTTGTGAAACAATAAATAACTTATATGAATAAATTTGTCAAGCTTTATGAGTCTGCTATTCAAAGATTTACGCGTGGTGGATTTTTGACAGGTGATTTGGTAAAGTTTATAGATGGTGCTTTTAGTGATGAGTTTTTTAAAGGACAAGCACCAAACTATGTTCAAAAAGCTAAAGCTTTTAATGAAGGTGGTTTAAACTTACGTGTTAGTGCTATAAAAACAGTTAGACCTACAATACACTCAGGTGACGTACAGAACGAAGCTGAATACTTTCTAGTTGATGTAACACAAGAAATAGCACCTGGTTTATATAGAGAATTTCTGACGATTCCAGCTCATCTTCTACAACATATTGATACACACCCAAATTTAGCACCTATTCCAGATTCACTAAAACGTAAAGGCGATGTAAATATTAATCCCAAGCAAGTTGACATAAAGGATTCCCACGAATTAATGAGCTCGCCACACAGACAAACACTTACAAGCGATTTAGGTGATAAAAAAGATTCAGAAGGTGACCGTAAACTCAATAATACAAATACTGCTATTCCTAGCTCACCGGCTGTTGGGGTTCGTAGCCCTAGCGTAGAGAGCGGAACTTCTAAATACCTACCTAAGCGTTAATTTCAGATAGAGCCAGCATTAAGCAATAAAAATTAATTTCCTGGTCTACTACAAAAGACGACCTGTACATATATTCGCCTATAGTTATTAGCCATAATTTTTTCTGCTGCTCTTTGAGATTGTAATTGCCGTTACATATATTGTCAAAAAGCGTTTTCATTAAAATTGTATAGTCACTTTGAAACGATGCTTCATTCTCAATAATTAATTTTCGCGCATGTAAAACTGACTTGTTACTAATGCTGGTTATAATTTTATCTGCAAATTCACACTGTACATTTAAATCCGGAATGCTAAGGGAGCCATTTAAACTATATTTTTGCAATTCATTTATACATTTACGTATATCTGGAAAATATTTTCTAATTAATGCTACTAATTTTTTCTTATTATCTTCATCAATAGAAATATTTTCTGTCTTTAAGATTTGATAACATCGTTTTAATACGTCTGGTAAACTTGGCTCTAAATCAATAAACTGACATCTACTTTGCAGAGGACCAATGACTCTATGCTTATAATTACATGTCAATATAAACCGGCAATGTGCGGCGTACTCTTCTAAAACGTTTCTTAGTGAACGCTGAGCTTCTGTTGAAACCATTCCGTCCACCTCATCTAAAAGTACAATTTTTTGCTTACCGTTAAAACTTTTTGTTCTGCTAAATCCGGTAATATCATTTCTTACTGCGTCAATACCCACCTCAGAGCAATTTTGATATATATGTTCTGCATCCAGAAGCCTAATCAATACTTTTGATGTTGTAGTTTTGCCTATGCCTTGGTGGCCACAAAACATTAAGTTTGGAATCTCGTCGTTCTTTACAAATGATTTTAAGATAGATCTAGTATCATTAGAAACAACAATATCCTCTAGTACTTGGGGTCTGTATTTTTCCACCCAAAGTTTATCTACACCAATGCTCATTTACCGCTACTCCCAAAGCCTTTCTCACCTCTATCAGTAGTCTGCACAGTACCCCACTCAACATCTAGCTGTAAATTAAAATGAACAACGAGCTGTGCAATACGATCACCTTTTTTAACTTCGTAGGGTGATTGCCTATGATTGTACAAAAGCACACCTAGATCACCTCTATAGTTTTGATCTATAACGCCTGGATGAGCAAGAATACCGCTCTTAAAGCTAAGTCCTGATCTAGAGCTAACTTGAATCCAGTAACCAGGCTCTAGATATGCTAGCTTTAATCCCACAGGTATAACCGCTTGACCAAGACCTGGTATTACTGTATCTTCGACTGCTGCCAGATCCCAGCCAGAATCAGCACTAAAATTCTTTTTCGGTAGTTGAGCGTCTGGGTGTGTCTTTTCGAACTTAATTTTAGGCAAATACGTAGGAAGATTGCTAGACATACTAATAATATAACATATTGTTTAATAAATTCAATAGATAAATAACATATGGCAGATAAAGAGTTTAGCGTTAATGATTTAATTAGCGAACTACAAATTAGTGCTAAAACATCAAAAGATGTTGCAAATAACAATAAGTTTAACCTTCCTAAAGAAGATTTAGAAAGGTTTGTATTAGATAGCACCGGTAAATTAGTTGTACAAGGACTTGAAATAGTAGAAGGAGTGAAAGAGTATGTTATGAATAATCCAGAAAGCAGGGAAGTAGAAGCTTTGTCAGAAGCTTTAAAAGCAGTAGCAAGTGCCCTTACTGTAATAAAAGATATTCATATAACTCAGATCAAAAGAGAGAGTGCAAAGGACTTAAAAACTATGGAAATAGAATCAAAGAAACAGTTAAAAGATGTAGAAACTAGTTCAAGACTATTAATGAGTAGAGATGAAATTTTTAAAAAAATAATGGAAGACGCGAAAGTTATAGAAGCTGAGGCAGAATCAGTGACAATTAATTTGCCCCCAGCACTTTCAGCGAAGTGATTTCACTTCTTATATCTTTTAGCTGGTTAAAAAGCAGATCTTGGTTTAAGTTATTTCCCTCAACACTAACGTTTATTTGAATATTAGGGACAAATTGCAAGTTTGAGGTTGATGAACGAGGGTTGTAATTACAATAATATTGAATAATATTATAGAGTTCTTTAAAATCTTCTTGTATTTTTTGAGTAAGACTTGCAACAGAATTTTGCATTCTTATAAAATGTTGGGTATCAGGTACTAAATTTTGACCATGTGAAGTAAGACTATCTGCTATTTCGGTTTGTATATTTTGTAGATTTTTTCTAAAAACCAAATTAGTACGTTTGCTGAGTTCGCTAGTTAACAACAGAGTCGATGGACTTATTTTATTAGTTAGGGTTGCGCCAAATCTTACAGGGGTCATAATATCAGTACCTTCTAAATCGCTCACCACTTGTAAAGAATCATCTAAATAATTTTCTATTCTTAATAAAAACCCAATACTATCGCTAATTGGTCTAAAAAAAGTACCCTCTCCAATACTTGTAAAGACTTGTGTTTTAACATCAAGCAATGCATCATTAAATTTTTTTCTCCAAAATGCCGCAAACTGTGGGGTAGTTTGTTTTAATTCATTGTCTAGTTTAATAAAGAAATCTTTTTGAGATGTTACTACATCATTTTTTACCTTTGTTAAATTATACTCTATAGCTAGCTCTAATTCTTTTGTATAGTTGCTAATAGTACTTAAAAAATTACTTGCATTTTGATAAAAATCTTTTTTGTAGAACAGATTTATCTGAGTAAGTTGTGGATCAGTTGTTGTCGAACTTATCATATAGCTATGCTTGTGTTGGATGATTTATCGTAATTATATGTTTTTACAGCTACTATATTATTATTATAGCCACCGCTTTTAAATACATGCTCGACCCTAGTAATAAAATATGTGCCTAACATTTTATTGTCGAACTCACTAGCGGTTTGAGAGTCGTATCTATTAACTGTAATAAAATGACCAGCATCTCTTACTACATTTCCGCGCGCTCTAAAAGAAATAGTTGTATTAAGAAACAAACCTGACATTAAAAATCTATTACGGCCCGAATTAAGTCGTACATTTGAGTCTGGGTGAGGGTTAAACTTATTAATAATGTTCTGCTGTTTTAGTCTTGTCTGGTTTAACGTTATATTAGATGATGGTAACCCGCCAATGTTACCTTTTTGAGTCTGTACAAATAACTTATTGTAAACCTTAGTATTTTTTTCAATATTATTATTTTCAATATCAATTGAAAACTGTTTGTTAGAAAAATTATAGCTATGTACCATGTGAGAAATCATACTATTATTAACATCGGTTGCAGCCATATTAGAGACTTGAAAGTTTTCAATTAACGGATAGTCGGTAAGACGAGCTGCAAAAGGTGAAAAAGTTGGATTTCTAGCCTTGGTATTAAGTATACCCTCATCACCAGAATTTTGCTTCCCAAGTATAAAATTTTCTCTTAATCTAACCCCTCCAAGATCGCCTTGCCCGGGAAGCCCCTTGTAGTAAGACTCTTGAAATATTTTTGATATAGGGGTTAAAGACCATGTTTCGTCTTGTTTTCTTAAAATAACAGGTGAATACTCATTGCCAGCTTCACTTACATGATAATCTAGCAAATAAAATAAATCATCTATAGCCTTATAATTTGCGGGACTACTATAAAAAATCTTACCTGCTCCTCTATCCCAATTACCAAAGTTGTAAGGAATATTATAATAGGTACTAACGTTAGCAATTAAGCTTTGAATAGCTTCACCTGTATATAGGCTCCTGTCTTCATTACTAATACCATATTTTAACTTACCTGTGCTAAAAAACGCATTTTTTTCTCTTAAAAATTGAAACATATAATCGTAAAAATATAATTTTTTATGTTTAACGGTTTTATCTTCGAAAATAATATCCTCCATATCATATACAGTAAAAACATACGTTAATCCTGGTTGCGGCATATTTTTTGGGTTGTTTAGGACATTTAACTCATCATCTTGTATTTGAGGTTCAAAATTTATATATAGGTAATCTCTACCGTCATTTCTAAATTGAAATGGAATAAACGTATTTTGTACAGACCCGTCCGTTCCATATCCTACACCTTGAAAGCTCTCCAATGCATCTAAGCTATTATCAAACGTTAAATAGCCTTCTGCATAAAAAGAGTTTATGTCATCTATTATTTTTAATTCTTGTATAGCGGAATAATTTATTTTTGCAATTTTACCGCTTGAATTGAACAGACATACAGATACTTTGTATTTGTTATCAGATATAATAATATTTTCGTTATTAACTGGGCTATTAATAACTAAATTTTCGTATAGGCTATTCATTGTTTGAGCTGTGTATTAATGCTATTAATGATACCAGGTATGTATTGTGGTTTTATTATATTTAAAATTGAGCCTGGTGCCGGGTATAGAACCGGGTTGATAATATTATTAGCTAGCACAATTAACCACCAGAGATTAATAGTTTTATATTCATCATAACTAATAACTGTCCACGGTAAAGATTTGTTCAACGTAATAGTATAGTACGAACCAGGCGCTAATGGTGTTGGTATATATACACTATTCAATATATTGTAATATATTTGTTTGTTAGTTGAGAATTCTTCTGTTGTATATAACCTAAAAATATTTTCATAGCTATTTTCTGGTAGTGCTGGTAAGATGCCATCTAAATCAGTTCTGAAAGGGCCGACTGCAGATAGACCAATCATGGACCGCCTCCGGTTTGTGCGTTAGGATCGACAGGTTTAAAGCCTACTTCGTCAAGCTGCTCTTGTATACTCTTCGGTACATAGGTTTGAGGTTTAGCCTTGTCGTATAACATAGCATACATAAAGTTTTGAGTTTCTGTAGTAAGTTCACGCAACACTATAGTTACATCATAAGCTTCTGGTATTGTAGACTCAATATTTATACTTCCGCCACCTGCAAGACTACCTGTTGAATAAGGTACTTGAATTTTCATTTGACGGGTTGACCCTAAAAAATCAACTCGCATTGATTCTATGTATGCATAAGGATGATATCTTACCCCTGGTGAAGATATTTCATATATTACCGGGGGGTCTATTAGGTCTCTACTACGCCTATTAGGAATATTTTGATAAACTAGCATATAAAGCAATTGCCAGTTTCTTAAAACATCTATATAATTTGACCACCCGGTGTTTATTAGCGGAAATCTTACTATAGTCGTTTTGCCACTGCTATTAAAATTATAAAATTGCGGTTTTTCCAGATATACCCCAGGGGCATTAAAGTTTACATTGCTGCTTAATTGATATGCAGTTTCCCTTAATTGGTTGGAAAATGTTTCAAAAGCACCTTTAAAAGCCTTACTAGAGCCTGCTGGTTCTGCGGGATTAGCCTGGAATTGATTTGTTATATCTCTAAATCTATCAGCAAACAAAGGCATTCGGTAGATGAAATTTGTATCCTCTGTAAGATAAAGACCTTCATAAGGTAAAAGCGTCTTACTACCTAGAGATTCTGCTGTGGTATTTATGCCTGGAAGTTGGCTCGCAAATGATGCTGTACCACGTACTACATCATTTATTAAACCTACCACATTCTCACCACCTGCAACGCCACCAGCAGTTGCACCAGCTGCAGTTACTATTTCCTTTACTACATCAACCCCTGCAGCGTAATTAGCAGCAGCCGCCGCGGCGGTTGCAGGTCTTAAAGCAGGAAATAGAATGCTTAGATAAGGCGCTGCTTGGGACACAACACTACCAACAGGCGCAGCTATTATACCGCCTAGCCCTGCACCAAACAATGCATCAATAATTTTACCAGATACTCCCGATCTTGATAATTCAGCAAGTATTTGTTGTGCATCTGCTCCTACTCCGGCTAAAGCTACAGCATAGTATGCGGCTTGCGCTACATATGTGTTGGCAATAAGACGTTTTTCTTTTAAAAATATTTCAGGAACCTCCTGTCTACCTTGTTCCGGAGTTGTTGTCCATTCAAAATCATGAATTACATCAATAATTGAATAATCGCTAACTGATTTTCTAATTTGACCGGCTCCACCAGAAGAAGTTGCACTCTGACCTAAAGGCACAAGTCTGGGCGCACCATTTTTGGTAGTTGTGGTTGAATCAAAGGAATATAATTGCTTAGTTCTCATTAGATACTAAACCCGGGCATAGTTGGCCGGTTGTTAGCCATATCTATTATACCGCTTCCATATTGTTTTCTAATGTCATTACGAGTATCATCAATTAAACCAGTATTTATATCCTTGTAGGTTTGCGATAATTGAGGAGATACACTAATGTCACTACTTTGAGAACTGATATTAGGTAAATATCTCAATATGCTCTCTACTGCAGTGCATAATCTATTAATCATTCCTGACATTTGTTTAGTAGAACTTGTAGACTCACGTGCTAACCCCTCAATAACAGTTTGAATAGAATTTAATGATGCTTCTGTAGGATTAGAAGTTTGAGAAATAGATGCAGCAAAATTATCTATGATAGTTTTTAAGTTTTTTGTGTATAATTCCGCAAAATCTGGTTGTTCTGGTGTAGGAATCTCTGGTACTGGTGTTTTGGCTATTTCAGGTTGTTTCGGTTCTTGAGTCTTGGATACTACAGGCTGCTCCTCAGGTTTTTCTGTCTTCTCTATTTTTATTGGCTCTGTACTGCGTGGCTCATTAACAACCTGGTTAGTTGTTATTTGATTATTAACAATAGATTCATTAGCCGGTTTGTTGGTAGAAGCAGGGGTAGAAACCGGTTCATTATTAGAAACAGGAGTTACACTATTAGTAGTAACATTTTTGTTAATATCGACAGGCTCATTCGGTTTTGCTTCGTTAAAAACAGATGTGATTTTTGAATTAATATCATTTTCTAATGGTTTTTGTGTTATTTCAGGTACATTTGGATTAGGCGGCTCAGGTAAAGAGGCGGTTTGTTCTTTTAATCTTTTATCTAAGTCGGTAATATCAGGAATGCTTTGTTTAGCAGATAAAGTATTATTAGACTCAACTATTTTTTGAACTTCTATTTGTTTAATAGGTTCAAAAATTTTATTTTCCTCTTTTATCGAGACGTTATTAGCTTCAGCTACAGGCTCTTTTACCGTATTTAATTGCTGTGTCGCAGGCGTTAAACTATCATCATTTTTTTCTAGCAAAGAGTTATTAATGTCTGGTTTTTTTTGATTGTTTTGTTCATTAACTAAGCTAGTCTCGTCATATGTCTTAAAATCAAAAACCTCTTTTGTCTTAATATTCTTTTCTGCTTCCTCTTTAGTCAATACAGGAGAGGGGGCAACATTAGGCTGTGAATTTTCAGCCTGCTGTTTAGCAATTTCAGCTTGTTTTTTTCTATATTCGTACAGCTTGTTTTTTATACTCTGTAGTTCCTGAGGAGGCTGATCAATACCTTTTGTCTCTACCGCTTCATTAGGCAAATTAAAATTTTTTGCATATTCTGTAACATTTGGATCAGCTGGTGTTGTATTAGCGTCTTCCATATTAATATTTATCCTGTAAAATTATTACAGCGAAACTGGAGCTTTCTTAGTTTTTTTACTGTTTTCTGCCGAATTCAATATACCCATATAGATATCACACTCAAAAGGGGTCAACTGATTAATTGAATTAAGGTCTATGTGTAGTTTAGTTAACAATACATATTTTTTTGTATAAAGACTTTGTGCTGAAGGTTTAAAAATGGATTTTATGAAATAAAACAAAGTATTATCGTATAATCTTAATGGTACTGAATAAAAATTTTTAATTTTATTAGGATTTTCAATGATAAAAATATCACTAAACCTTTGATCTAACGTATTAAGGTGTGTTTTTATTTCATTATAAACTGTGGATTCAACTGTTTTATAGAATTCCTCCCTTATTTCATTAGAAAACATATATGGTATAAACTCTGCATTGTTAGTTTTTGTTTTACTTATGGATGTTAAAACGTAGTTGGGTGAATATAAATCATTTTGTAAATTAAAATAAAAAATGGTTTCGTCTAACGTCAAAGATGTTGGCTCTACTAAGGCAATTTCTGAAAGTTTTGTAAGTATTTCAAACAAATCAAACGTTAAAGAAGTAGCTTCTTCGCCCGCTATATAAGAAATAGTGCTTTCAACAGACGAAGCTCTTAAAAATATTAGCAAAAACCACTTATCAAATTTAGTTAGAAGGTTGTAGTCGGTTTTATTTTTCAAATTTTCTAATAAAATATTATTAAACGCAGTATTAAGCTGTTCATCATCATCATTGAGTATATATTTTGATAGTATTTCAAGTTGATACATCTTTAGTTCTGATACCTTTACATATTTTTTAAGTGAAGGAACCCAGCTAGACAAATAAAACTGTTGCATTAGAAGAATCCAGCTGGATTTAAGTTAAGAGGAATACCTGTTTGACCGGTTTGTAGTGGTGAAACTGTGGGCGTATATTTACCATTAACTATTCCACTTACGTTATTAATAATATCTGCAAGAGGAAAATACATATTATTTTCTACCGTGTAATTTGTATAACTAAAATTAACATCATATGCTGTAGCTACAGTTGGTTCATTAGCATAATCTAAAGTAAAGTTATTAATAATTACTGGAGCACAATTGTAGAAGGTGAATACCTTGCGTGGTACCTGGCTAATGTTTTGATAACTACGGGTATAACACAACAGTGTAATATTGCACTTTATATTTTTATCATCTTTTTTACCAGGTAAGTCGCCTTGCCGTGCAACAAAGCCGTAATGACTTGCTAGCATTGTCCAGGGTCTAAAAATATTGTCTACTATGCTCGTATTAGTTTCTAAAAATGTTAGTCTAAGCTGATTTGTCGCATAACCTAACCGTGCTTGAGCCATTATTCCAGGTATAAACCCTCTTCCCTTACTTCGGCCAGGTAAATTAATGTTTTCAATACTGTATGATTCACCTGGGACATAAGCTCCTTGTGCAAAAACACACCCAATAACTTTTTGAAAAGGAAAGCTTGTCAATAAAAATTTTGCTTGATCTATATCGTAGCCTTTCTTACCACCGTCAACACGTTCTAGAGATTGAATAAATCTAGTTTGAAGAGCTTTAGGAAATGTATCAATAACTGCAATCCATTGAGTTTGTAAGGGTATGGTAGTTAGCCAACTTTGTAATTGTAGGAGAAAATAATCCCGTGTACTAATCAAAGGCACACCAGGTATATTAAAACCAAGAATACTGGTTATTTGAGGTTGTGAAAGTGGGTTGGTACCTCTACCCACACCTACAACATTGCTTGTTAAGCCTTGTGCGGCATCAATAAATGGATTACTAAGTCCCATTATTAATATTTATAATGAGATTATTTTTTAGCTCTTACGAATGAAATAATGATATGCCATGCTGACATCAAAAGAAACTATAGCACCTTTACCAGCCGACATATCATACTTAATACCACCTACATCACGTATACTAACACCAACTAATTGATATTGGGCAACCTTTTCCATTTGAGCATCAAGTTGAATTAGATCTATTGTGCTTGATTGTGTTGGGGTAAAATAATTTCCAGTGCTACTAGTATCATTAAAGGTATCCCTAGTCCAATCTTCAAATTTTTGTCTAATATTATTCTTAGCATCATTATAGAAAGTTAATCCGTAATTTGCGCTTTCGGGATATTTAACAACACCCGGAATATTAAAGTCCAAACCCATATAGCTAGTAGTAACATTGGTGATTGAACGGCCTGGAAGAGATGCAGCTTTAGCGTAAACTAAATCATTCTCATCGAAAGTTGTAGTTGTACCGCCAGGAGAAATACTTAAAACCCGAAATTGAATATCGCGTTGAAAATCACGCGCTGCAGCTACTCTATAAAAATCTGCAATTAATTGTTTTACGGCTGGCATGGTAAATTATTTATTCTCCTCTATCTTTTACGCGACTAACTCCTGGAAGTTTTGACCAGTACGTGTTGCATAGAAGCTTACTAGTATAAACTCTGCAGTACGTACAGGCTTTAGATAGATGTCTACCTTTAACTCATTGTTATCAATTACATCAGGTGTATTATTACGTTCATCGCATATGATTAGATAATCATAAACACCATCTGTATTCTTTGCGTTTTCAAATATAGGAGTTAGAACGTTTGTTACTTGTGTTCTAGTAAACAACGTATTAGGTTCGAAAACAAAGAATTTAACGGTATCTCTTGTAGCGATTTCAAGATTAAGGAATAATCTACGAACGTTAATTCTATCAAAAGCGCTCGGTTTCTTTTGAAGAGTCTTTTGACCGTAAATCACGAATCCCTCAACTGGGAAGAATGCAACAGGATTTAAATTCATCTTGTAAAGTTGATCCCTTTGCTTTTGTTTAGGATAAATACCAAGATCGTTAATACCGGTTAGAACTCCTCGGGTAAACCCAGCCGGTGCAAACCAAGGTTGGAAATTAGTGTCAGTGTTACCCATTGCAGCTGCTGCAAAACCACTAAAAGGCACCCATACCTGTCTGTTAGAAGCAGGATCAAGCACCTGAGCAACAGTAGCATAGGTACATGCATAACTAGAGTCTGTTAGACTAAATTGATGTCTTAATGGCCAGTATATATGTTGACTAAAGTTAGTTGAAACATAACCACTATCAAGAGGATTTGGATCAATACCAGCATGAGGGCTATATAACTTCACTGTATTAATAGTTTTACTATTATCCCCTTGAACAAAAATATGTCTCAAAGCATCTAGAATTACTAAAAAGTCTTTTCTTTGATTTTGTGCTTGATTAACAAATATACTTGCAACTGCATTGTAGTTGGCGCGTATCCTTACACCCTCTTCACTTAGCTGCTCATTATTAGTAACATATAGTGCACTAAGGGTAGGTACAGGTAATGAATCAATATATGGACCACACGCAGACAGCGGCCTTCCACTTGAAATAGCATCCTCTACAACACTTACATATATAGAACCTAATCCCCCTTCACATGCAATATTGATTGGATAAAGGTCGGGATTTTCAACAAGCTCAAACGCCCTTTCAAGTTTTTGAGGCAGATTGCCAATATCTTTATTAGTTACTACAGTGTCGGTGTATACACCTAAAGGTTGTAAAGCATTAGTTGTTCCCATTTGATTTAAGAGTTGACGAACTAATCCAGAGACTGTACCTACACGAGTTGTATAAGTTGAGTTAGTATCAACAAACCCAGGAACAGTAAACGGTGTTGCAAGGGCAGGAGAAAGCATACGAACTTTCTTTGAAGGAATGCCATTATTTCCTAACCAGGTATCTTCATAGCGGTTACTAAGATAAGGATTTATTAATACTCTTACATTGGTTGAACTATCTGTAACGCTTCCTAAGAAGAAACTATTAGCAGGCCCACCAGTTTGATTAGCAATTTGTCTGTGATAATCTAGTGAACCAGCAAAACTCTCTGATAGCACATAGTCTAGAGCAATAACGTCTGGTGAAAACACACTTTGGCGTAATTTGAATATTCCTAAAGATAAGGTATCGTCAAATGAGCGAGTACTTAGGTCAAAATTAGTTACATTTTCCATTACCTCGCTGATACTAGCACCATCACCAAATTTGGTTGCACTGAGTGTAAAGTTTAACCTAGTGGAGGGAACTTCAATATAGTTACTAATTGCTGTAGAATTAGAACCAATCGCGTTAACAGATAAAATCCCATCAAACGGTGTTGCAGGATTATTATTGTTATTATCCGTTAAACCAACATAGTACCCTTCAAACTTATTATTAACTGTAGTCTGAGACTTGTTAAGAACTATTACACCAGAACTACCTAATGTATCGAAGCTAAAAGTACCAGCACTAAGTGTAGGTTTGTTGAGCCAAGTTACGCTGTTATTAATAAGATCTTGATATTGCTCGAGGCTAAGTTCTAAATGTGTTGGTTTTCCCAGAAAATAAACTTCTCCAGCAGATAGCTCCCAAACTGTATTATCGTCTTTAACGGTTGCAACAGGATACACAATAGCACTATATTTCCAATCTGAAAATCCTTCACCTTTTGCTGCACCGTATGGCAGACGGCTTACTTTTAGCTGAACTGGAGATTGAAGAGTGGCCTTTACTGTGTGGTAGAAATATCTTTCTGCAGAATTAGTTGGAGTACCAAACACTTGTTCAAAGTCACTAATACTTGTAGGTTCTAATACTTCGTCAATTGGGCCTTGAGCGGCAAAACCGGTAATAAAAACGCTTGTACCTTGATTTACAACCGGTCTTAACGAGAGATCCACCTCTCTAATTTCTACTCCGGGACTTTGAATTGAGCGAGCCATATTAAACTAATACTCCTACAGGAAATTTTTCATTCATATCATTTATATTTATAGTTTTCCAGGCTAACTTTTGCAAAATTTTTTCTTTTTTACATCAAAGTCATTTTAAGCTGATGGTATGCAAATTCAAAACCACACTCCATTTCGGTAGGATCCCTATCGTTATAGTTGACCCCTTCTAAGCTAATAGGAAATGCTCGTAAATAGTCAAATTTTGCTGTTCTACTACCGTATTCGTCCAAACCGTATATAGTGATATCCGTCATATATGATGGGGCGTTAGGATTTAGCTCAGTATTAAAAGGATCCCAAACCCCTAAAGTTGGATTATTAAAGACTTCTAACCATTTGTAAATTACCCAATAGTTATTAAACTGATTATCTACTGTAAAACTAACTTTCAAATGTGGATAATCAGGACGTGCATAAGAAGTAACATTCAATACCTGGCCAGAATAAGGTATAGCAACTGGTGGTATTTCTATAGGGGGTGCAACTGCACCGTATACGCTAAACTGCAATGCGTCAAAATTAATAGATGAATTTCTTCTAACTATATTTTTTACATGTTCTTTTAATACATTAGGTATTGATAAAACAAGTAAAAATTTATCTCTACGCTGCTTATTAAGCGGGCTTTGAAATATTGGTGTTTGATTTACTGCTGTAGCCACGTATTATTTATGTCACCACCGTATTCACCAGGTAGGCGCCATCCTTGCTGTTTCAAGTCTTCTATTTCTGCATCTGGAGTTTCACGCTCAGTAAAAACTACAGGTGCTGGCGGTGCCCCGTCCTCAACACTCTTTTCATTATTGTAAAATCCTAGCGGATTAATAACTCCGCGAACTCCGTAATCCATTAATTTAATTATTTGCGGCCTATCACAATCATCCAATTTTACTACATCAAAATATCTTGTACAAATTTCATTTTCTAATATTAATAACGCCCATACCAGTGCCATTACTCTATCGTCCCAACTATCTGACCCCGGGCGAGCGCCCCATGTATTATTTGGATACCTTATAAAATTCTTAAATTCTTTTAATGTCTGTATATCTCTAAATTTTACAACTTTTAATTCGTTTATCCAATATCTCATATTCATTATGCCTCTGTATTTTGTATTTGTATGAGACAAAATGCCTACACGTTTATATTCTGCCTTGTCCCCTGCTTTCGCGCCCCATGAAACTATATTTTCATATCCATGAGTATATTTCAATTGCTCCACTACTTGAGCTCCACAACTATTACGCTCAATACTAACCGGTGGTCTTCCCCATTGATTTAGAATTTCTAATAATTTAGAAGTGAATTGAAAAGGTATCATATCCCGTACATGATATACAGCCACTTGCTCTATTGATGTTAAATCGGTAATATCCAAAATTTGTATTACACTGGCAGCCTCATTTACCCCCTCACTAATATCAACACCTGCTACGTATAATCTATTTTCTTTGGGTTCATCCCATACTAGGTACTTTTTTTCATCAAAAATAAATTCTGGCTCCCGAACGTCTAGTTGAAACTGATTATATAACAATTCATTTATAGAACTTTCTCCCCCGTGCAAAAATTCATTTCCAAATTCTTGTGAAAACGCTTCCTCGCTTCCCAATGTTTTTATAGTATCATATTTCCATTTATCATCTCTCCCAGGGATTTCCCACCAATCGATTCTCTCAGCATTCCAATTATTGTCTCCTGCTTTTGCCCCGGAGTATAATTTATAAAATAAATTGTCCGTACCGTTAGGTGTACTTGCAATAAAAATTTTACTTTTTTTACTACTAGAAATAATAGGATATACTGATTCCCAGAATTTTTCTACAATATGATTATCAATAAATGCTAACTCATCTAAAATTAAACAATTGCAGCTATCGCCCCTACCTGCATCACTGCTTGTTGTACTTATACCAATGCTACTGCCATTGGTTAAAGTCATACTTGTTTGACCGTATTCTACAACGCCAGGTTTTAAGAAGTTAGGTAACATTTCATATGCCATTCTTACACGCTTAAAAATATTTTTTGCTGTTTGCTCTTTATTTGCTACAATTAATATTCTTTGATCTTCGTTAAAGCAGGCATTCCATAAGCAATAAATTGTCATTAATGTTGTTTTTCCTATCTGTCGAGAAGCAAGTAAAATTACAAATCTTCCATCTCTCAAACTTCTTAATACACGCTTCTGGCAAGAATATAATTTAATTTTTTCTTTTCCGCGATCTAAATTAATAATAAAAAAATAGTTTTCAGCAAAATGTAATAAATTTTTTTTACACTTTTTTAATTCATTAATCATTTCAGGCGTATACTCATGCTTTGTATCAACAGTGGGCAAACGCTGGTTACCAAGATAAAATTTTTCTTTTTCTGGCATTTTTATTATTTAGATACTATAAATAGATATATGACAAGAGTTAGTAGTATTAAAGATATTGGACAAGTTTATAATGAAATGCTCAAAGCTAACGCGCCTGTTGTAGAACAAAAAAAAATAGAAGTTGTTGAAGAAAAAGTAGTTAAACATCTTCCAACATTTCCAAAAGCAACAGATAAAAAAATAGATGTCAAAAAACTTACTAGTAAGGGTTCTGACAAAAAGGCTTTTGTCCACAAGAAATCTGGCCCTGAAGGAGTAGAAGGCGTTAGTACAGATATTGTAGATCCAAAAACAGCCAAAAAAGATAATTTCTATACCCCACAAAAATTTTCTACAGCTCTTGAAAAAACAGGCACTGAGGGTATAAATAATCATATGAAGTCAATTTTTGATAAACTATATGAAGATGTAATGAAAGATGACGCGCTGGATCTTGGTATTCAAGCTGGTCCAGAAGGCGAATCTGGCGACAAGGCAGAGCTTGATCTTAGCGGTGGAAGCGAACACACAGTTACTGTTAAGCTAGACAAGGATATTGCTCAAAAGCTTCATGATGCGTTGGTAGAAGTCCTAGGTGGCGAAGAGGATAAAGGTGACACAGAAGATTTAGATGGCGAAGGTGAAGTAGACGATGAATCTGAAGAGATTCCTGCTGCTACAGAAAACGAAGAGAAGAAAGACCATGAGAAGAAAGACCATGAGAAAGACCATGAGAAGGAAGAGCAAGAGGAAGTAGCTGCTGAGGCTACACATCTTGAACAACTGCCTGACAGTAAAGGTCAATCCCTGCAAAAGAAGGGTGGCGTACCAACAGTCGGTTCAAAGACTGGCCATGTTAAAAGCCATAAAGCTTCTGGCAATGTCTCTGCAGAGGTAGATGCCAAGGGATCGCCAGTTGCAGATAGCAAGGGTCTCTCATTAACAGGCAAAAATAATAAAGTTAATGCCCCTGGTTATAAAGCTGGTGACTTCTTTAAATAAAAAATAACTAAAATTGACAATTAAAAAAGCCGCCTTAAGGCGGCTTTTTTTTTATAAATAACTTGTGAGTATTTTTGAGAAACTGTTCAATTCTCTATTAAGTGAAGAATTAATAAATGCCGCAACTACTTGGAACACTGGATTGCCACAATACCATATGTCCGTATTTCCTAAATTAAAAAACCCAGATAAACCAACAGCTAGACACATGAGACATGTTGTAAAAGACCCTGGATTTAGAAAACACGCGCAAACCGTACCAGATATGCATAGAGCTGACCCAACAGCCATTCAAAAGGTCAATAACCCCGGTGCATTTACCGGGGCTAGAAAATTATCTGAAGATGAACTACAACAAATATGCAAAAAGTATGGTATAACAAGACTAAACGCCAATAATCCTAAAAAAATTGGTAATACCGGTCAAGTAATAAAATTTGATTCCAATCTAAGAGGTTATGTAATACAATGAGTATGGACAAATATACAGGGTCAAACTGTATTAAAAAATACCCACTACAATACACTACTAGTTCTTTAAGGTTTACTGATAAAACCAATAATGACTGTGAGAGAGAGCTTTATAGTAATTATTGGCGAGAACAAGTAGAATTATATGGTCAGCTTGTTACCTATTACCGACATGGTTACAATACATTATCAGCTGATAATGTATATGGAGAGCAACCATTAGCTAAATTTGATGCGCCTAAGCAGTTTGTAATGTTAATAAATTTAACTGAAAATGCACTAATATTAAGTAAATTTGGATTTCAGAGTGATGATACAGTAACAGCATATGTACATATAAGTTCATTTTACGCAGCATATCCTCCAGGTGTTGAGCCTAAATCTGGTGATGTTTTTAAACTAACTGAATATGGGGACGATAGACCCGGCGAAAGAGATGGAAAAATGTTTGAGGTAACTGAACGAGTAGACCAGGATAGTAGCCAAATAAATCCGCTAATGGGCCACTATGTATGGATGTTAAAGGCTAAGAGATTCGATTATTCGTTTGAACCAAATATTACATTCGAAAAAGGCAGCACACAGTTACAAGACGATACACAATACGGTACTATCAGCGCATCATTTGCTAACAGCACTCTTGTACAGCGTGGAAGTGCATATCCTGGCGATGCTGATACACTAAGTAAAACCAAAGTTTTTGATATGGGTGTAAACAATACTCTTGAATATGGCGGGTATTATTAATTTACAGTATCTAGCTCACTAAAAATTTCTTCTTCTGGCTCTTCCTCCTCCGGAGGTATATCAGCTTCAACAAATTTTGGTATAATAGCAGCCTTTATGTCTATATTAAATTCTTCCCTGCCAATATCTAAAATCATTGTCTCGAAACGTTGTTCAATATATTTTTGAAAAGCTAAAGGTTTAACCCAAAAATCGTCAGAGATTATATCTGTCTTTAGTTCGCTGGCCTTCCTTTCAATTAAATCTATTGCCTCAATTAAGCATAACCACCTAGCATATTCCTCTTTTTTAAGAGTATGGGTTTTCGATTTAGTTTGAATATTTATGACATCGTTCATCTTGTTATATTAGAGGGACTTTTTCATTTCATCAATCTTTTTTTCTAACTGCCGTGCAAAGTTATATCTGCCAGCGTTCGCCAAGACTGTTGGCCCATAGATATACCTCATTTGATTTAATTCATCTTTCTTAAAATATTTTTGTTCAATTACTCCAACAAGTGCGCCAAATGTAAAATTCTGTGTAGTTTGGAATATTTTTTCTACCGCAACGGTTGCAGCTTCCATGTATGATTCAGCAGCAACGGTTTTTTTCCAGTCCCCAGATGTAACTAAGTATTTCTTCAACGAAGCTTGCCTAGGATATATCCAACAACTGCAGCGTAAAAAGGAATGGTATCATATTTTACCTGAGCACCCTCCAGTATTTTAAACATACTGCGTAAAACACCGAATGCCTCTCTTACCGCAACAATTTTTTCTGGAGAACTAATATCGTTTTCTTTTAATTGTATTTTTAATGAATCTTCTAATATGTTAAACAAATTTTCCACAAAGTCTTTTGTATTTTTAGAGACCCCTGTAGATGACGCTAGTGCGTTTTTATATATTTTGAAGGGTAGTAGCCCCTGCTTATAAAAAAAGCCATTGGCCTCTTCTATTACCTTTTTAAGGGGCGTAGGTGTTTCGAACCCTGTAATAGGCGGTATTTGACTTGAAGGCACTTCTATGTAATCCATATATTATGATTTTTGATCTATAATCACTAATGGGTCATGTGTTATAGGTGTTGTGGTTAATACTGTTTTTAAGTTCACCAAGACATTAATTGTTTTTTTGCACCCCGGACATATATAATCATTCCTATCATTTATTACAATAGGCACAAAGCATTTTATATTTCTATCACACGGGCAAATGACCTCAGCACCTTGCTTGCTCAGCTCAGCTTCTCTAGCCAAAAGTATTTTTTCTCCTTCTATCGCAATCCTTTTATTTGTATAGTCGTTATAAAAATAAAAAATTACAAACTGTAGAACTGTAAAAAAGCCAAATGCACTTAAATAGCTAATACCTATATAGGTAGCTGGCCAAGAGAAAATAGCACTAACAGCAGCAGTTATTGCCAAGCTTTTTAAAAGACTTTTAACCATTATATAAGTTTAGTATATAACTAGTTATTTTTCAACTATTTTATTTAGATCATTAGTACAAGAAAAAACTAATTTTTGTATCATATCAATTTTTAAGTTTAATTCCCTTATGGCCTCAATGCTTTCTTTTCTATCTTTAATTACAGGATTAGCCAAGCTAGATAATAAGTGCTTTCTAAAATCTGCACATTTTACAAAAAGGTCGCCTAAAAAATCTAGTATGAGATTTAAAGGGTACGGAAAAGTCTGCTGTTTATCGTGTCTATTACGAAACCTATTGACTATGTCAGCAACAGTTATTACTTCAGGCTGCAAATCTCTTTTTGCTATACCGCTAACCCATTTATTATAAAGCATTTGAGAATCTTCATTTAAAACGCTAGGTCTTTTGCTCATATATATTATTTAATACTCTGAGACTAATAAATAAATAGAATAAATAATATATGAGTCTGTTTGAAAAGAGTTTTTTGAAGTTATTAGAAGCCGATGAAGTTCAACAAAAACAATCTGTCACGGACCAAGAAGCTATGCAGCAACAGCTTGATCCAGGTACAGATCCCAAATCTTTTGATGCTCAAACATTACCACCAGGTATTGATCAGGCGCGCGCATCTCATAATGCTAGTCAGAAGAAAATTTTAGCAACATGGATTCAAAGAGTGGGGGAGTTTATTGAATTTATGAACGGGGTAGGTCAAGAAAGCGTCCAATATCAACTACATAATAGTAGTTGCGATACATTGTTTGAAAGAATTTCTAATAGTGAAAAAAAACGTATTGCTCGTGTTGCTATGGAATTAAGTTCATTAAATGAATCCCTTAAAGGATATTTAATTTCAGGTGACGATAATTAATTTAGCTGAGATAATATCATTGTTCCTTTAAGACCGCTGTAAATATTTTTTTGAATAAAGCTCTCAGGTATTTTATTTATCTTGTAGTACATACACACATCATTAACATCTTTAAACCGCTTTAATTCTTTTGGCCATATAAAAACTTTTTGATCTTGTTTAAGTAAAAAGCTTGTCTTTTTTTTACTGGTAGAATCAAGTCGTTGATTGTCAAGTACCCAAACTATATCAAACCCTATGAACGCCTTTAATTGCTCTTCCTGTTTTGGGGTAAACATTTTACCTCTGCCCTCGTTAATACCTGCAACCGCTATACCGTTAATTAGAAAGCATGCATCTAACGGGCCTTCGGTAATGTAAAGGGTTTTATTATTTTCCTTTACATTATTAATTCCAAATAATGACTTTTCACTATTCTGTTTAGATAGATACTTAGGTATATACCCGCGCTTTGGTTCTATAACAGTACGAGTTTGATAGTGAATTATTTTATTGTTACAATCATAAAAAGGTATAACCAATCTATTCTTATGAACCTTATCAACTAGGCTAATCCAAAACGTTTGCGGCTTGTTTATAGCACACTCTAGGCGCCTTTTACTCAACAAATCTATAGCAGATTGAACAAAAGTACTATCTTTATAATAATCTGTCTGCATTTTGTCTAGTAAATTTATAGCATCGGTTGGAAGGTTTTCTGTGTTTTTAGGAGGTTGAGGCCTATTATCTATTTCTTCGATAATATTTGAACCAGTAAAGTTTCTATTTTCTTTAAGAATATCTGCATACGTTAGTCCAGACAAGGTACTAATCCATTTAATAGGCTTCATGCTAAGCCCACAATTATGACAAAAAATTAAATTGTTTTTAACTACATAGTACAGTCGTCTTTTCTTGCCCCATGATTTTCCCTCTCTACATGAAGGGCAACCGCCTGTATAAATCTTTGATATGCGGTTATATTTCGGATAACCCGCGTACTGATAAAACTTTGTAACGATATAATCTTCGCCTAGCAACATCTCTATATTATAAAAGAAATATAATTAAATTCAATCGTTCTTATTTTTTTAAATCTTCTATACTCACCAATCCTCTACGTATAAAGGTACCACTAGCTGGGTCAATCCAATGACATTCAATATGTAATTTATCACCTACTATTTTTTCAACTAATTTAGGTTTAACCGGTTGGCCGCTTATTGGGCTATTAATTGGTACTGGTCTTACAAAATCCATATTATATTTATTAATCCTTTGTGGTCTTACCAGCTGGTTTTTTATGTGTTTGTTCGTATTGCTGCTTACAAACAGTATAAACATCTCTTGGAAGCACCTCAACTATAACTAATATCTTTTGTTTCAACCCAACTTTAAAAGATTTATCTGGCACATAGCGTTTAAGCATTTTAGGTAAACTTAAAAATATGTGTAAATCGTCTTTAGTTTCCATGTAAACAAGAAATTCGCCTATATATTGACCTGAGTTTACAGCGTAAATCCCTCTTGGCTTAGGTGTTTTATTGCTGAAGAAAAACATTTCTAGAAAACTCCTCTACATCTCTTTCCACCGATGATACAGCAGATGGCAATTCTAAATTATATGATTTTATTTTTTCTGTACTTAAAATACAATTACTGCGTTGTGCGACTATTTGTAATTTTGAAAGATCTACAAATTCCCAATTTGGATTTACTACATTATTCTTTTTCATTATTTCTATAATTTCCTTTGCGTCTAGTGCCCCTTCGTTAACTACATTAATAGGCCCAGCAGGTATTTGTCTATATAAAAATAAAAACCTAAATATAAAATTATTCAAATCAGTTATACTAGTGAGACTGTTTTTATAACTAATCAAATTTTTATACTTGTAAATTTTATTTAAATAATTTTTCCCTGATACAGACCCTTCAAACGGCATCCGAATACGTAAAATATAACCATAACAATTTTGAAATATAGTTTCACACGCGTGTTTAGATTTACTGTAAAAACTACTACCGTCATTATATAGCCCAAAATTAGGCTCATCATTTTCTGTAAAGATCTTTTCATAACCTGTATATATACAACCGCTACTAACCTGTATAGTAGGTATAGAAAACATATTTGACGATAGTACTACATTTCTCGGCACTATTACATTCCAAAACCAACAATCTTGCTTATTTTTTTCGCACGCGTCGACGTTTGGAACGCCTGTATAACCCGAACAGTTAATAACAACTTCATACCTATCTAGTCGCTCACTTAAAAACTTTTGCAAAACTAATGGAGATGTATAATCTAATTCACTTTTTTTAAAAGCATCTACTCCTACACCGTTAGCATCAAAAAACGCTTTTAGTCTCGTACCAATATATCCTTTACCCAGCAATAAAATTTGCTTCATTTACCTTCATCAGGAGAATGCTTTTCAGCAGCACTAAAAATAAATCTATTAATTGCCGCTGATAGAGCATCCGCGTCCATTTGATTTTTTGCATGAATACAGCTTATAGGCGCTCCATTCATATCATAACCTAAAATCAAAAAGGCACCAAGGTATTCCGAAACTAGTGTTGCAAGATTGTGCATGTTCTTACTTTTTTCAACTTTAACATTTGAATGTTGAACCATGTAATCTTGTAGCGCAGAACGAAGCAAATCATCGATTTGTTTTTTGTCTATTTTTTCAAGTTTCTGTGAATTATTGTTAGAATTCTTCATATTATTAGAATTATCCTTGTCCCGCTTGTTGGGGTTTTTCACCTATATATTTAGGTCTCTTTACATAATAAGGGCTCTGTTGCGACTTATTATTTACCCCTCGTTCCAATAGATACCTAATAATAACTTCAATGCTGTCAGTTCTAATACTATAGTTTTTTACAATCTGTATCCCCCCGTCATTAAGCTCAAACATAATTTCATTTAAAAAATCTTTATTTTGAAAACAGGTAACAAATACGCTCGAACCACCTGGATCTACTAGTATTGTCCATCTACGCGGGTCATGATCACCATAACCATTGAAGATTCTTAGCACAATAAAGCCGTTATCGCGTAGACGCTTCATAAAGTAACTAGGTGTTGTAATTTTATTTTTTGGCTGTTTCACTTGATTAAAGAAGAAGCAATATAACGTGTTTTAACAGGGCCATCCATAATTTGAAAAAGGATAACACCAAGTTTTGGATTAATTTTACACTCTAACTGCTTTACTCTCACACTACTAATTATACGGATTGTTTCAAAGTTCAAGCAAATATTCTGTAGCTCTGGCCCAGTATAGTCACATAACGGTATAGATAAACTATCTACATTATGTCGCGACCTATCAGTTAAATCCCCGAAAATTTTACCGTTTTGAGAGTATACATATAATTTATTACTCTCTGTTGCAAACGTACTACCTTTAAGTAGTTCAATGAGTGATTTGTATTGAATATTAAAAGTTATAGGAAATTGAAGCCCTGTGATTTTTGCAGCATCAATTTTTGGTACTGTAATAATACCATCCTCTAAAAGATGATATTTAAATTTTATTTCTTGTCCAGTGTATGAAAGATTGTTCTTGTCTACAGCCAGTGTGAAGCTTTCATTACCTATGCACTCAAATGCTTTTATAACTTTTTTTACATCAGAAATATTTAATTTTAAAGGTATGTCAATATCTAAATTTAACAAATACTGAGTATTCAGGATAACTGATGCGTCGGACGTACAGGTTGTACAGTTAAAGCCATTATCATTAATTTCAATAACACAGCTATCATTTATTTTACTAATAGGGTTTAAAAATCCAGATACTAAAAGTTTTTTATCTGGGATATCAATATTCACATTGTAATTATAATATTATTGTATAAGAATGCAATTAAGTTTTAAGCAAATCAATTATATGATTTAATTTATCTAAAATTCTATCTAGTTTATCATTAACCATTGTTGGGGTAATGGGTTTATTAAAATCAAATACTAGCTGATTAGGATCTTCTTCCGGGGTGGCAGGTGAAAGTTGAATAGTAGATCTGTGCTCAATGTTTAAACCTGCATTAACTGCAGTTGCAATGGGCGGTACATATGGCTGAGATACAATTTGCGGAGAAGGTTGAGGCTGAACGTGTTGTGTAGCATTAAAAACGTTTTTAAGATCTGTTTTCATGCCTTTAATGTTAGTAGAACTACCTACTACATTTTGATCAATTTGCTTTAATTCGGCTAGCGTAGCACCAAGTAATGCCATTACAGCATGTTTTGCCTGCTCACTATTTGGATCTAGAGGTACTAGAGCTTCAGACATTAATTATCAAGACCAGCCAGCAAACTCTTTACAGTCTCATCTTCTAGTACATCCTCACTTGCGGGCACTGGGTCAGTCTCCGTATTTTTTACAGCTTTAGTAGAAGCTTTTACCGCAGGGGCAGCTTCAGAAGAGCAATAAAAGTGTTCATCTAGCATTTGCTTAAGCTCGTCGTAACTCTTAACTGTAAACACTGATTCAAGATCGTAAATATTATTATAAACACTATCAATCTTGCTTTTATCTAGACCCTCTACAGCCTTAGGCATCATAAATTTACTACTTACATATGTAGGGTAATCACCTTGCTGCTCAACCTTAATTTTAAGATTGCATCCCTTATCACTTAGGTCAAAAATTCTTGCACCAAGATCTTCAGACCCCTCGCCTTCAATAGCGTCCATGATAATTTTATGTAGCTGCTTGCCGTAGCGAATAATCATGGTTTTACCGTTGTTTTCGCTATTTACCGGATCATTAACTACATATGCATTAACAAGCCATTTTTCGGTACGGAGAACTCCTTTAGCCTTATTTTTTTCTTCCTCTGTACCAGCCCTTAGCAGTCTATATCGAGTTTCTGCAATAGGGTCTTTTGCACCAAACGTCGTAGGGCTAACAGCCGCAACATATTGTCCCGTACAAAAACTTGTCCATCCAAAAGTGTAGTAGTGAAAGAAGGTTTTAGCCGGATCTTTAATATTAGGGATCAAACGAACGGTATACGTATTGCCAACTTCAAGTTTTAAAATATCTTTATTTCGCGACTGTGAAGGGGTTTTAGCGAGAGCGCTTTTTATACTCTCAAACATCGAATTAGTAATTGTACTCATATTGTTATAATAATGACTTTCTTATATTAATCAACTGGTATTCTTTATTATTTTTTTTAAGCCTAGAGCGGCTAATTTTTTTGCTAAATTGCTATTTAAATATTTTGTTCTATAGACTGGTACTAGGTCGAATACTTCGCCTAGTGTAAAACGAAGCAGGTCTGGATCGTTTTGTATAAATGCTTTCTCAAAGGTATCAAAAGCAAACAAATTGTATATACTAATTCTGTGTTCCTTTAAATGAACAATAAAGATATTCTGTATGCCGTCTTTAAAGTTGGGATAGTCTTCAACAGCTATATTTTTTTCGATACAAAATCTTTTAATAAATTTTAAGCCTGAAGCTATTTTTTCCAAATGATATTTGTCATCTGGTGATAGATTCATTTTCTTTTTTATAGCAAGCGTATATACTTTGATTGCTTTTTGTGATGAATAAAACCCAATATCAAAACCGCTTTCACCAGGATATACGGTGTAAGGTGCATTGAAAAATTCATTAATATCAATACCACTATTACGTAAAAAAAAGTTTTTTAATCTTAATACATGAGGATATGCTTCAGTGCTCTCAAAACCATGCCACTGCTTACGAAGTCTATAGGGTAACCCGCTTTGCGATCTAGAAATCTTAAGAAAAGTATTATAAATTATTTTTTCCGAAATCATTTTTTACGGTTATTAAGATACTTCATAATATATTTGCTCTTACATAGAGATGGATCAAACTCTAAGAAGATTCTAACCGCTAAAACATCATCTTCAACATCAATCATAGATTTAAAGAAATTTTTAACATTGTTATTTTGAAGATATAAAAGCAGAATATTTGCGAGATTGTATTTTTTGTTAAACGCTATACAAACATAGCTACAAAAACATCGGAATAAATGATCTGTCTCCTCACGATGTATGTTGTGGAAATTCATATAACTTCAAAGATTTACTAAAATTTATAAAGGTGTCATTCAAAATCCCGCCTGCTGCGTCTTCATGGCCTCCACCATCCGACAAAATACTTGCCAATTGATTTAGCTTTACTGTGCAAGCTCGTGATTTTCTATAGCTAACTCTGTTGGTTTTAAGGTTGACAACAATACATATATCCGCCTTATAGTCAGAAATTATATAATCCGCAATATCATTTATTCCAAAATCTGCAAATGTGCTAAAAATCTTATAAGTTTTACCCCCTACATTATACTCACCGTAATATACTTGTAAGTCCCTTATAGTTTCATTTAAACGTTTTTTGTAAAATGTAATTATATTTTTTTGAAAACTATTAAAACCTTTATAACCGCTATTAAATTCGTCATAAAATTTTGCGACTCTATCCCCTTGATAACTCCAGAAAAGATAATTTAAATTTCTGGAAAATGGAATCTGAAAAGTGTAGCTATCATAATCGCTCGCAGCTAATAATAATAATTTTTGCTCTGTAGACAAAAACTCTTTTTGCTCTATAGTTTTAAGACTTTTGTATAAAAGCATTGCCGTGCTTTGACTGTCTTCAAAATAAACTCTAGCCCTCTTATAATTGTGTTTATTATCAATAGACTCTTGATGATGATCTACTAAAGTAACATTAGAAAAATCAAACAATTCATAGTGATTGCCTACATTAAGATCAAATACATAAATTTTTTCAAAAAGCTCTATATTTTTTAAAATACTATTTTTCCAGAAACTAATAAAATCAGATTGGGATAATGCTTTTACTGGTACCCTTTTGTGTTTGTACCAGCAGAGGATACAATATGATGCAGCCCCGTCTATGTCTGCGTGCACCAAACAAATACTTTTTTTATCATTCATGAATCACTAAGAGATGTTAACGTCTTCGAGAATTGCATTGCTTCATCACTTTCGTTAATAGTATCATCTTCACTAATAATGAGAGTATTATAATCTATCTTTAATGCTATACTACCAAAGTTAGGGCCAAATCGATTTTTTGTCATCCCTATATTAATAATACCTAGCTCCTTGTCTTCGTCTTTTTGCCATATAGAAATAATAGCATCGGAGGTTGTTGCTAAACCAATACTCTCGGAAATTGTTTCAAGCCCGGGATTATCCATATTATAGCCTGACCTATTAAGCTGTGTTGCAGATACAATAGGACAATTTAATTCATAACTAATAGCTCGTACCTGTTGTGCACTATACAGAACTCTCTCATAGCTATTATTGCCAATCGGACTATGTAATAGGTTTAAATAATCAAGTACAACTAAATCAATCTTAATACCCTTTTGTACTAATTTTTTAACGAATCCTTTTAATTGATGTGGAGTTAAGGTTGAAGGTGGAAATTCTTTTACAATAATCTTTGCTTTGTTACCTTTAGCGATTTCATTAATCTGCTGTCGTAAAACTTCTGATTCTTCCCTCAAATGACTTAGAGGAATGGTTGTGATAGCTGAGGACAATCTACGAGCGTACATCATTTCACTCATTTCGAGAGAAATCAACAATACATTTTTACCTTGTTTTGCTACGTTTGCAGCTATATTGCCTAAAAAAATACTTTTACCTACGTTCGTTTCACCTGCAAAAACATACATAGCTCTACCGTTCTCATGAAACCCGCCACCCAACTTATGATCGAGCCATTTCCAACCAGATTTAATACAGGGTTCTTCCCTATGCAAATCCTCAATAAACCTATCTATATCGCTAAAAATCTCTATACCCATGTGTTGAGATAGATTAATACTGACTGCCTTCTCAATTTTTTGTAAAAGGTCAGCCGTATTAAGCTGCTTACTATCTAGTTTTTCAGCAGCATCGAGCATAGCACCGTATACTGCCTTTTCTTTTAAAAACAATTCTGTATTTTCTGTAAGTTCAGATTTACTAAACTTTTTATCCATATCTACAAACGAGTTAACAAGTTTTTTAAATGATTCTCTAGATTCATCTGTTGTTAGGTATGCCTTTATTTCAGTATTTGTAGGAACTGTGCCATTTTTTCTAAAAAAATTAAGAATAATAGTAATTAAGTTTTTTATATCAATATTTTTAAAAAATTTAATATCAAGAAAATCGATAATAGAGGCTAGGTAGACTGGATCGACTAAGCAATTATATGCAATAATAGTTTCATAAAAATCTAAATCTAGATTTTTCGGCTTATTATGATTGCCATTTTCTTTTGAAATATTCATTGCTCCTATTCCATTCTGGGTTATTAATATCCATTAAACCCGGGCTTTTGTGGTTGATTAAGAAAGGCCATACACCTAGTTTAAGCTTATTCTTGTTGCAAGTCAAGCTAAAATCAATATCGTAATGATGCCAGAGAAAAGTTTCATCAAATCTGGCTTTTGTTGGTCTAACTCGTCTTATATTGACGGCTAAAAATACTCCATCTAAAACTGCTACCCGGGCTGGTGATGGGCCAAATGTAGTTATAAGTAATGTATCGTCTTTATAAGCATGGCCGGCAAATCCCCGCTGCTCACCCCGGGGCATCATCCAATGCCATAGGTTCTTTTCACCTATAACGGGGTTTAAACCGCCTGCAACCCCCGCAACATCGTATTCATCCAATGCTTGTGATATAGTTTTTAAATTACAATATTGTAACGAAACATCATCATGACAAAAGACTACATACTCATACTTGTAATATTGCTCACCATCTATAATACTGTTATAAAATTCTGGCATGCCAACTGTTTTATTTTTGTATTTTATATTAAGATCTACCCCGGGTATGTTTTTAAGACTCCGCTCTAGCAGACAGCTTGAATCTAAAGGACTTAAGGAAAATATACCTATATTAGTCACTATAAAATAATAATATACAAACATAAATAATCAAGTACTATGGATAATGATACAAAGTTAATTTTTGAAGTATATGTAGCAAATAGATCCAAAATCTTGACTGAAGCTCCTATTTCTGCGGACGATTTAGGATATACGGCTAGTTTTAAGACATCCCCGGGTAAAGGATATGGTCTTGGTAAAATAGCTTCTGCGGAAGGAGCAGATATAGATGAAGTCGCAAAAAGATTATTACCAAAAATAAAAAGTCTCTTTCAACAGCAAACACATAAAGTAGGCGACAAACAATATAATCTATACTACCCTGGCAGTGACGATAAGTTTAAGTCAGAATTAATACCCCTAATACAAAACGAACTTAAAATAAACAAAACACTGGCGGGGTATACCGCGAGAATAGTTAGTAATCTATTAAATGTTGTTAGATCTGTTGATCCTTCTAAATCGCGAGGTGTAGCAAATGCAAAAGATGTTGAAGTTGCAACAGTAAAAGGGTTAGAAAATAAGCCAGTAAAATCCCCTGCAATTAAAACTGCACCAAAATCATTACAGGGCGATACAGAACTAGAAATACATAAAGACGCTACGGTAAACGATAAAAAAATAAAAAAATTGGTCTTTAATTTAGATGAACAGCCAATGACAGCAAAAGAATGGATAGCAGAAATAAAGCTAAAAAAAGATCAATATAATAATGATCACGAAGATAATAAAATTACTGATTTGGCGCCCGATATTTTTACAAATTTAATTACGATAGGGGTTTTGAAGCTAACAGCTGCTGCAAAAGCGGATAAAGAAGGTGAGGGAACGGGTGAAGTGGAGACAGTAGAGGACTGGCCTGAGGGAGACGATGTTTATTCGACAGCAAAAGACGAGTTTAATATTAAGGAAAGACCTTACGACGCGGGCAATTTTAGTTTTGGCGATTAAGTAAAAAACGGGCTATTAAAATCAAACATTGCTACACCTGTGATACCTTCAGGTGTTACTAAGTAAAGGGTACCTTCTTCAAGTGATTCACTATTTTTAAATTTAATACTACTAAATTCATTATTAATAACATCTGCAAACAATGTACTACCACATCTAGCTAGATATAAATGTCTTTCTCCAGATTCAAATATCCATAATCCAAAAGTTCCTTCAAGAAAACCTAAAGTTTTAGCAATTATTTCTGATTGATCAGCACTATTCCCAAATGCTTTGTAGGTCTCATTTAAAATAACCGGTATTATACTTGAATCTACAGGATTTTTCCATTTAGGTGCAAATTCTTGCTTAATTTCATTAAAATTTGTTAAAACCCCATTGTGAGCAATTACCCAGCTATCTATATGGAAGGGGTGTGATGTTTCTTTGGAATATTTTCTTTTTGATGATGTAGGAGCTTGAGTATGGCCGAGATAATATCGTGGTTTTCTATTAGAAATTTTTAAACTATTTATTAATTCAGCTGATGCTTCTTTAGAATCAATAGATCCATTCCATCTATGAACAACAATATCCCCTGCATCAGTAATAATTCCCATGGATGTAGAAAATGTACCGCGCTGTTTATTAAGCTCATACAAAGTTATGAAACGTTCTAACTCAGTGGCGCCAAATATACCGCACATTTAGTTATTATAGTAGTCATATGGGATTTTTCTACACTTATATTTCTCCCAAACGTTTGTTAAATCCTGCTTGTAGGGTTGAGGGTCAATAAAACCTGCATTGGCAAAGCCCTTTATTCTCAATGCACTGCTTGCAGAGTTTGCATCCGCTAAATCATCACCAGAATAACAGGTATAGGTCTCGCTGAAACGTACTTTCAATCTTACCCCCTCGTGCACAATATCGGTTTTATCCATTTTTATTAACGGCGCTTCAACAAAAATACTTGTCTGTCTATTTAAAGAGAGTATATTATTAATAGCTGGTAGAAATTCTGGACTAGCATCCCAGTAACCAGCTAAACTATCTATCTTTGTAGCCCCGTGGTATATTAAATTAGCACCGACTGCTTCCGCATACGATGCTGCAATACTTAAAAACATCATATTTCTATTAGGAACATACGACTTTGGTTGTGCCTCACCAGCTATTTCACGAATATCAGGTGTTTTTATATCATTATTGGTTAAACTACTGGTGGGGGCAAGCGTTCTAATAAAGGATACGTCAATTAATTTACAGTTTATGTTGTTTTTAACCACTAAATTATGAGCATATAGTAATTCCCTCTTATGTCTTTGTGAATAGTCGAATGTTAGTGCGTAGACGTTACTGTTACCTACAGATTCTATTGCTTTGTACAATAAAACGGTACTGTCCATACCGCCTGAGACGGGTACTACTATTTTATTCTTTTTCACTCACAGCCTCACCAGATACATTGCCATATTTGTATGCAGTTTCAAGCTTTTTATCGAGTAGAGGGATAAGCTCTTCATAAAACTTCTTATCTTTTGTGAAGTTTTTAGCATATCCCAGCTTGGTACCGTCTGGTTTGGTGTAAGTAGAACCGGTTTGTATAATCAAACCATGGTTAACAGCCATCTCAAGCAAGCCACTATACTTGTCGAGACCAGTTAAATAATTTAAATTAATGCTAGCTTCAAGAAAAGGAGGTACAAAGCGGTTTTTTACTGTAAGAGCTCTCAATGTAACACCGTTATAGTTCTTGGCTTCTGGTAAAATAGCCTCATCTTCTGCCTCTTGCTTTTCATTTTTCTTAGCTAACTGTACAATAACACTGGCCATATATAAAGGCCCACTACCACCACTCTGGTTTTGCACTAGTGACGGGTATAACGATGCTGGATCACTATATGTATGATTGGTCATTAGGATAGGTACACCGGCTCGCCCCGCTTTATATGTAAGTAATCGCAGCATACTCTTTAAACCTTTCGCACGAGTCCCCATATCAGCTGCGCTTTTATCCTTCTCAACATCTGATACTTCTTTACTACCAGCAAGATTACCCACGCTGTCTAGACTAATAATGAATTTACCTTGGAGATTATTTTCAACAATACTGTCTAGAAATGTACTAATTTGATTTCTCGCGTTTTCAATAGTATAAACTGGTACATACTTAGTTTTATCTGGATCTAATCCTACCCCTGCGGTGGTTGTCTTGTCGATAGCGAACTCAGTATCAAAAATTACAGGAATAATACCTTTTTTCTGGGCAATACCTAAAATTTTATTTACTAGTAAGGTTTTACCTGTCTGAGAAGGACCGGCAAATATGATGATTCGGCCTTTTGGAACGCCGCCGTCGCGTAATTTGCCGGAAATAATTGCGTTTAGAGCGTAGCAACCAGTATCATACCATGTATCAACATTACATAGAGCATTTTCTGATAGAAATGTTGCTTCCGGATTAAGAGCATCAAGCGCCTTAAATGCTTTTGATAGAATATCGTCTTGCTTCATAAAAATATAATAACCTAAATGATAATAAAATCAAGTATTATAAAAGGTGTGGTAATGGATAATAGCACTTCATACTTTTAACAATATCATCGTACCATTTCATAATTTCAGATAATTTTTTAAGTTTTAGCAGTTCATCATTTTGCTTAATGCACTTCTCAATGACTTTTTCTGAACGAATAAGATTTAATGACTTCAAATAATTAAGATACGTTATAGGTGCAGGGTGATAATCCTCAAAATTTGTTCTTTCTTCTTCGGACATGTTCATACGCACATCATCATTGTAATAAATATGACCAACTGGCCAAGCATGTGGGCGGCTAGGGTTTGGCTTCCATATTTCTTTAAATATCTGTCCAAAAGTATTTGTGGTATTGTGAAAAAGATCCTTTGACCACATGTCTGAATACGATTTAGTATACTCTTTAATAGCGTAGCTAAAGAGCGATTGAGGTAAATCATCAAACACATCACTATATAGCCTACCAACCTCCTTTACATCTTCTATATAATCTAAGCCAGCTGACTTAAAATCAATATCTATAGCGCTAAGCATTATGGAATCAAAATTACTGTGCTGCAAAAACTTTTTGACTAAATTTATAATTGCACAATCTCTTATTAAACAACCACGAGGACACCCATATTTGTTGTAAAACGCCTTTTCAATAGCACAATCATGATTATTATTAAATAAGTTTCCGTTTACTATCCATCTATCTTTAATGTATCTATCTTCCCTAAAAAATGTTGTCCACATAACTAATATTAAATCTTCTTCGGTAAACCTATATTTCTGATTGGCTGCAGATATTCTTTCTGCAATATAAAAATTACCGCCTCCTCCAATACCAAAATTAATAGCTAATGCTTGGGGACGTTCATAACATAAAATGTGTGCCCATGTAGGCCAAAAAAAATTAGTAAAACTGCAACCAAACATGAAAATTCTATTATATTTTGAGTAATCTATAGTGCTATAGTTTGACGGCTGTATGATCATATTTTAAAAGTGCGGATATATAAATGGATCTATTTTTTTAATAGAAGTATTTTTCTTACCAAACGTTATATAGCCGCGGTTTGAATTGTCGGTAGATTGGGTAGGTAAAACTTTTTTTCTACAGAAAAACTTTTTTATTTTTAATAAAAAAGTAAAAAGACGGTAGTAACGGTTATTCGTCAAAAAGCTTAATTACCTGGTCGCTACTCTTTGCAGCATTAACTGGTGCAGCGGGAGCAAAAATGCGACTATACTGCTCGGCAATTTTAGGCTCGAGCTGCGCTGTAGACTGAACGATAGCATTTTTATTAAAAATAAACACCGCGCCTTCGGAGCGAGTCTTTTCCTGCAAAAACTCTTTGAAGAAAAGCGGAATTAGCTGTACAGTAAGCTGACCAGTTTGATTAGGACTTACATGAAGTACTGCCGGGTTCTTAACTGTAAGGGTATTTGTGTCCTCCGCTTTGGTTTCACCCAAAATTGTTTGACCTACGTGATTTATAAATACTGTAATATTGCTCATATAGTTATAATAATATATTCTTTAATAAAATCAAGCTTATATTTTCACTGTAGATCTATTAAGAAGGGTATTTTTTGGATCACAATTATAAAAAAATCTAATATCCATAGAAACTCGCAAATGACCTAGGTTATCTAGTGATCCGTGCACAACATCTTGAGTAAATAGTACACAGTCTCCAGCTTTTAGGTTTTTTGCTATCAATCTTGTAGGCAATTGGTTCTGAATAGGTGCTCTATAGCAGCATTTATCTATATACTTCCTAATAGCGGGTAGATTCTTACGCACATCATTAAATTTAAGACAAGAATCAGCAAAAACCCTAGCCTCTTGGGTGTCCTGCTCTGAAAATGTAATAGGATGCTTTTGATCTATAGCTAGCGGACCGGCTTCAATAGGAATATCATTTAGGGCTATCCAACAAGTGAGAAAATCTGTCTTTAAAGCGTAATTTACAGAAAAACAATCATCGCGATGCATAGAAGTTGCTTTGTTGCTCTTACACATTCTATAAACAACTAAATTATGCTGCCGAAGATTTTTGAGTTTACCTATAATGTTAAACGCTAATGTATCTTTAAAGCTTTTAATAAGTGTGGCATATTTTTTTGTACCTACATATACATTATCACAAACGTCAATATTGTCATTTAATGTGGAATACTTAGGGTGTTTAGTAATATCGTAATTTAATTGGGCAGCATTATTTAAAAAAACATATCCCTTAGTCATTAAATCATTAATAGCAGTATCTTGAGTGGAGTACGCTGGTTCAATTAAGCTATAATTTTGACCATGGTGACTACAGGTAGTCATAATTTATTTACTATCTATGCTCAGCAAGTCAAAAAGATCACACTGGGTGGCCTCACCGGGTTTTCTCGGTGTCCAATTAACAGCCTCGTAGAATCTCTCAACAGCACTATAGATAATCTTTTCAAACATTAGCTCACTATCCGGTTGAAATATGGAATTAAATTCTTCTGGGTAGTAATATTTGTATGCTATAGCATTAATACCGTACCTATTAGGCTGCTTTACATAAAAGTATCTAATTTTGTCTCCGCTACCAATTTTCTCGTATTTTTTATCTATATTAAATGTTTTGAGTAGATTGTTATAGTGGTAAGCAGCTTTAACGTGTACTGGCATTGATTTGACTGTCTTAAATCCATCACAGCGTGGGGCGTATTTTTCATATCCCTTCAAGCCGGTTACAAAAGAAATATCACTAATGGGAAGTTTTTTAAAAACTTCATAGGTATCAGTAATAACCTCGTTGGTCTTTTGCTGATCTTGTGTTAAAAGCATGGTCTGTACTATCTTCTTTGCATGGGGTTTAATAGGTTCAGGCATCGTTGTACGAGCAATTTCAACTCCTGTGTATTTAAATTTATTACACGGTATACCTTCTTCATCTAATACATGCAATACGTACCTTTTTTTCTGTAAAAATAATCCCACGTCACAAATTGCCTCTCTTTTGAAAGAGATTCTGCTATCAACGCTATTAAGGCTAGCTGCGCACCAAATTTTAATTTTTTCGTTAAGATAATTTTCTATGTCTTGAACAGTATTGTAGAATTCTTGCGAAACCTTACCCCTATTGTCGTAAAATGGTAATTTTGCTTTATCAACTAATTGCTCCAAGGAAATATAACTTGAGTCGGTGTCATTGTAAATAATAGGTGTGTTCTTTTCTAGCTCTTCTTCTGAGATCCCGGTTTTATCTTTAATATAATCTATCAAAATTTTATTCCCTTGCTTAATAACGGCTTGACCAGTTAAAGTAATGCTCCTAGCAAGATCATCATCACCAAGAGGAAAGACTTTATTGCCCAAGGCACCATAAACAGTATTAATAAAAATCTTAATTGTATGTTGTTTAATATTTAATACTGACATTTCATCCTTAGTTTTTTGATAATTAGCATCATCTTTTGTAAGGGTGCTTAATATTCTTTTAGCCTTCTTATGGTCTTTTCTAACCTGTACGCGCAATTTATAATACTGGTCAACCATCTCCGGTATAATACCTTTGGTTTTCTGGCTAAACAATACTCTAGCCTTACTTAAGGCAAGTTTTTCTGATTGTACAAGCTTAGAAAATTTATTAATGGGAATAGTTACTGTGCGGCCATTGACCTCTTTGATTGTGACCTCTTTTTCTGTTTGAGATTCTATTACACCCATCTTTGTCTCTGGGGATAGGTTAAGAGTTATCATAACGGAAGGATACAAGCTATTAGCATCAAAGCTAACAACGTATTTTTGAAAACCTCGTTTAGGGTCCCCTACATACGCGCCTTCGTTCTGCTTACCGTCATCTTCACCGCGTATAAAGGTAGGAATTTTTTGATCGCGGTATCTTGCCCTAATTGCACATGCACCAATAATAACACTCATACTACCCATAGCGGCTTCCATGGTGGTTAAACCTGTATAACTTAGCATACGTAGCAATTGAAAGTATTGTAATTTGTCTTCTAACTTTACTAACAATCGAACGTCTTGTATGTTATAATCTACAAACGTCTCCCAGTCTGTATCTGCAAGACTGCTTAAATTTGTATTACCAAAATCGACTTTTGACTCGCCAAGCTCTAACCTTGCTATGCTGTCTAACTTGTAGTTTTCCCTTAAACTCATACAAAAGCGCTTGTAGATATCGAGATAATCAAGACAAGAGATACCGTCTATGTACCACCTGATCTGCTCTTTGCCAAACTGACCTTTTAACGAGCGACTATAAACCCGCTTCATAGGACTCAATCTACAAACTGTCTCTTCATCAAATAAAACTCTTATACGATTGACGAGATACGGTAAATCAAATAAGACCGAATTCCAACCCATTATTACATCTGGATAATCTTGCTCAATAAAAGCAATAAATTTTAAAAGTAATTCTTTTTCTGATTTACAATGTATATATTTTTGATCTGCAGCAATTTTTGCGTATGGCTTAAGTCCCCATGTAATAAACTTACCAAGCAAGCTATCATATATAGTTATAATATTAATAGTATGGTTCGCGGTTTCTATATTAGGAAAATCATCAACGGAATATGTTTCAATGTCAAGAAATTGTATTTTCATAGGAAATTGAGAAAACTCTGTTGATTCATTTTCCTTCCAGAAATTATCAATTAAAAATTGCTGAGCGGGTGATAAATTTTCAAATACTCTAGTTATACCAGATTCGCGTAAATACTTTGATTTTTCAAATTGATTCTTGAAAGTCTTCTTCTTTAAATGTGTTTTAAAAATACTTACAGCATCTCTAGAATTATTAGATTCAAGAAAAATGTATGGTCGGTAAGTTGAGTCTATTGCAATCCTGTTCCCCGCCTTGTCCCATGTAAAGAGTCGAATTAACTCTTGTCTAGGATCATACGCAACATTTCTATAGCCAACCATATCTCTATTATACTGGCCTCGTAGAATTTAGCAATAAATAATTTGTGGAAAAGATAATGCAATTTTTTAATGCGAATTTATCGTGTCCTCCGGAAATACCTGAATGCGAAAGACTTAGGGCAGAATTTTTTACTGATTTAGATGATTTAAAGCGTAAAGGTGGATGCACCAAATGCGGAGAAAATAATCTTAAAAACAAATACATTCTTAAGCTACAGCAATTAGCTAAACTATAATACCGTTAATTGTATTGAGCTTTTTCCTCTCCGGACTGCCATAAGGGTAGGTAAACAATTCCTCGTAAGCATCAATATTATCCTCCATCCAACGCTTGTCTGCTTCCTTTCTCGCTGAAGCACATATGTTCATATATCGACCTTTTTTGCTTAATACATCTTTAATAATTTCGAGCATCTCGGCCCCGGTATCGAATTTAAATGGTGCATCTTTATACGTACAAAGGTTCTGGCACGCGATTGGTAATCCAAAACAGTTTGCCTCAATCCATTTTAAATCTGACTTACTTTTGTTAAAATTGTTATCTTGAAGGGGTGCAACCAGCATATTAACGTTAAGTTTCTTTATTTTTTCTCCGTAGTTGTATAAATTAATCCAAGGGTGAAACTCAACTAGCCCTTGTTCTACTAATGGTCGTATAGGGGGAGGGAATGCACCTAAAAATACCCATTGAAACTGATTATAAGAATCATATATGGTCTTTATAATGTGCCCAAAATCATCCTGATGACCTACTCTATTTTCGACATCAAAATGAGCACCTGAACCAGCGTAGAGAATGCGAGGCTTATTTTTATGAGTGTCATAATTTATACTAATCTTCTTTTCGTCGTAAAATCTATCCAGCCAAAAGCGCGGGGGGTAATTAGGTATAACTGTTACACATTTATGCCCTGTTTTTTCTTGATAATACTTCTTCATAAAATCACAGGTAACTGTAACCTCATCACATAAAGACATTATTTCTTGTGCATTTTTACGAATTTCAGGATCTATAAATGCGGTTTTAAATTTATTGTAGTCAGGAATATCTTCATGAAATACTAGATCGTCTATTTCATATATAATTCTAAATTTATGCTCTTTAGCAACCTCTTTTAAAAATTGGATAAATCGAAGCTGGTGAGCTGTAGCCTGTCTCTGTACCCTGACTACCTTTACGTTTTGATACCATCGCGGATCTAATACCATTACAGTACTTCCATGAGCTGTAAATTTGCCAAACGCGTTTAGTAATTGCTCTGGCCACATCATTCTCCAGTAACCACAACCAGAATAGTCAGCATAATATTGAGCGACTCTAGGCAGTTGAGTGTCTGGTGGCGGTGTATTGTCCGCTACTAAAGTAGGTTTTGAGGGGATTTGCTGCTTGTTATAAGTTGGTATATTTCGTAGCAAAGGCGGGGCAAACTCTCCTGTAATAAACATGTATTATATATAAATTATGTTTAAGGAAAGTCAACTACAACGTTCCATTAAATCTTGTTGTAATACCATTACGTTTTTCTAGGCAAATAAGTTCACCATTAACTAATCTAGAACATTCTTTTCTATGAGAAATAACATAAATGCCAAAATTATTCTTTGCCACGAGCTCGTTGAGTATATTTAGTACTAACTCAACACCAGTTTCGTCCAAGCTAGTATCGAGAAGCTCATCATAAAACTGAATATTATAATATACATTGCCTTGAAGTCTGAGCATATCAATAAAAGTAAACATAATAGCTAGGTCAATTACCTTTCTTTCAGCACCGCTAAAATTAAAATAACTAGCAATTTTACCCTTATCATTAATAATTTGTTCCTCAAAAAATTCATTAAATGTTATTAAAGCGGTCGAATTAAGCTTTTTTAAATAGTATGTTAGTTTATTGTTAAATACGTTAAGTATTTTCTTTACAATATAACTCTTTACCCCTTCCTCACTAACAACAAATTTTACCGTATCCATTAAGTTTATAATTTTTTTATGTCTCTCAATCACCTCAGTTAGGGTAGAAAGTTTTGTGTTAGTGTCTTGTATAACAGTGTTAAAACTATCGCTCGAATCAGTTAGATGTTGCAAATCTTGATTAACCTGAATATTATATGCGCTTAGCTGAGCTACCCGTTTTGTATCATTTTCTTGCTGCTGCTTAGAGAGCTTACTCTGATTTATATTGTTTTGACCTTTCTTAATTGCATCGTTAATTTTTGTTTTTAGGGTGTTTAACTCAAGAATTTTAGCTTCCAACCCCTTTATCTCCGCTTCATGCTTTGTAATCTCATCTTTGTATTTTTTCTTATTCTCCTTTATGGACTGTATATCGTGACTAGTTACAGGCTTTAAGCATGTAGGGCATATATCCTTATCAGTACCAATTTTTGACATAGTTGTAAAACAAAATTCATTCTTAGTTTCTAATGCAGCAACCTGCCTACCGAGATCCTGAATTTTTTCATCACAATCAGTTACTTTAGCTGCTAAGAGAGTTATGTTCTTATTAACATCATCAACGTTAATCTCAATATATGATGATAATCTCGACGTTAATGTATTTAATTCGTTATTATTTGCTATACGTCTGTTTGTTAAAGTTTCTTTGCGGGTTGTATATTCATTATGCAGCTTAATTTGTTGTTCTTTCAGGCTATTAACTGATTTAATTACTTCATCTTGCCTAGCTAATTCTGTATCAAGCTGTTTTTTTACCTCAGATTGTTCATCTCTTAATTTATTGAGCATCTTACTAAAAATTTCGAGATTAAAAATACCTTCAATAAATTTACGCTTTTCGGTTTTCTTTTGTGCCATAAACGGTACAGTGTTGTTTACAGTCATTATTACACAGTTTTGAAACAATTCTGGTGTACACTGCAATAGTTGCATTACATATTCTGTAGTATTGACAATACTATCCCTGGTTATGTCTCTTTGATTATGATACAAAAAGCATTTGCTTGGCTCTAGCGTTCTAACAATTTCATATTGTTCAGTCTCCTTGCCATTATTAATACTAAAAGATAGTGCAACTTCACAGGTTTTACTGGTTACATTATTAATAATAAATTCTTTTTTTAGTTCACGAATTGTGGTACCAAATAATGCAAAGTGTACCGCGTCTGGTATAGTGCTTTTACCTACACCATTACGTCTATCAACTTGATCTCTATTAATACCAGTAATGCCATGCAATCCAGACTTAAAATCTATAATGACCGGTATTTCTCCCACACTTAAAAAGTTTTTTATTATTAGCTTTTCAAAAATAATTTTTTTCATTTGCAGCTATTATATAACGAAATAGTATATTCGGTTACATCCTTCTTATTTTGTATATCTAACATATCTACAAACTCGGTAATGGCTCTAGATATATCAACCCCGCTTAAATCTATCTCACTTTGATCACCGGCACCGAACTTATCAAAACTCGAAATATGATCAATGATTAAACTTACCGGTTGATGGGTATTAATTTTTAATGAAAGTCGCTCTAAATCAGTACTATCAATAGTTTTATCTATAGATAATTTAACTATATTTTTACCAAATAGCTGCTTTCCTTCAGTATTAAAATTTTTAATTTTAATCAAATCAGAGAGTGAAACTTTATAATGTTTTGGTGAAATTTCATTTGGGTAGAAAGTATATTTTTTCGTATTAATATCTAAAATGTAATAGCCTTTTGTGGAATTAGTGTCCCCAAAATCTAATTCAAAAGGGCAGCCTACATATAATACGTTCCCGTTTTCATAAGAACGTTCTTCTCTTAAATGGAAGTGGCCAGAAATAATAAGCGGTGCAAATTTAAGTAAATCTTTAGTTTTAAACCCATGATCACAAAGTTTAAATGAATTCATCTTAAAACTTTCAATTTCAAAATGCCCAAACATTATGTCACTCTCCTTCATATCACACAAATCGGTTCCCCATGGAGCAAAAAATATCTCTTTACCGAACATTTGTATAAGTGACGGCTTATCTATCACTGTAATATTAGATCTTCCGTTTAATATGCTTATACTATTGACTCTACTGTCATTCTTATAAAAAGAATCATGATTACCAGTAATCATGTATAATTCAAAATCTTTAAAAAGTTCTAGCAAATCGCTTGCGGCGTGCAGAGTATTTACCGTTATTTCGGATCTATTATGAAAAAAGTCGCCACAAAAAATGATTTTTTTAATATCCTTTTCTGTAAGTTCATTTAATAGCCATTTAGCCCACTGTATAGAAATATCATGCCACGTAGGACTGTTCATATGAACACCTAAATGAAGATCAGAGATTATGGCGACGCGGCTATCTTCTTTCATCCGGTAAATAGCTTAGTATTAAGCATTACCTTCATTATATAAGCTATTATCTAGTATTCCAGGGTCTGAACCGGGTGTACATACACGTACCCCTGTTTCGTCCTCATTTGTGTTTATTAAATTGTCGTAATTACGCTCTCGGTAATCCGCTATTAATTGATGATGCTTCTTTTCCTTTTTAATACGGCTAATAAATGCATGAAATGCAATAGTGGTAAAGTAACTAAATGGGCTAAAGCCGTGATCAAGTTTAAATTTTTTATACTTTAACGCCTGATACATCTTTACTACAGCATCACCAATCATCTCATCCCTGTAGCTATAATTAATAAAGTTTGGAGCAAACGATAATCCATATGCAATACGTCTTATTGAATCTGCTAAATACTCAGTCATTTTATCGGTCTTGTAGTATTGACGTATTTCTTCTTCAAACTGCTTACTATTTACATAGTGAGGTTTCTCAGACGGTTTGAGTTTTTTTGCAGGGTTTTCACCTGTTATATTTGCTACTACAGAGGCTACTATTGCCTCTTCTGCCACAGCACCAGGTGATGGTATCTGTTTAGGCTTTTTGTGAGATTTTTTTTGTTTGATATGGGATGTTTTCTTGATCATAAAGGGATTGTCGCTTTAGCTGGTGTCGCTTACCATATGTAAGCTGGTCAGCAATATCTATAATATAAAGTTTTTCTTTTGTTTCGTGAAGTCTTAGACCTCTGCCAATACTTTGAATTGTTCTTATCTTAGCTTTTCCACCACCTGCAAAAATAATAAAATGTAAATTCTTAATATTCACACCTGTACTAAATATTTTACTTATAGCTATACATACAATATTATTACTTTTTTCCATTAAATCACGCACTTTTTCTCTATCTTCAATTTCAACCTCCCCGCGTATAAAAAATACCTTCTTACGACCGCAAAGACTGGTTAATTTACTTAGGAGGGCTTCACCATGCTTTATATAATCTATTAATATTAGTACATTGTTTGGTGCATTATTTGATAATGCAGCAATAGTATTATTACGAAACGTATTGTCAAATAAAAATTCTAATTCTACCCTATATCTTTCTGCAGGATTAACTATCTCCTTGACACTCGGTGGTGAGCCAGTGTAATTTATTTCTAATATATTAGCAGTTACGTTGGATATGTATTTTTCACTTCTAAGCTGATAGCTATTCTTTTCATATATAATAGGACCAATTTTACCTATTATATTCCATTGATCCAGCTTATCCTCAGGCATTGTACCTGTAAATCCAAATCTAATATTAGTCCTTACATTTTTAAGAATATTATTAATTTGATTGCCGCGACGTGCTTTGTGTATTTCATCAAATACCAGAATATCAATATGATCTATCCACGAAAGATCAGACTTTTCTGATTGTAAAATGCCTAGATTCGCAATAATTACATTAGCACTTAAATCTAAGTCATTTGAACCGGTCCATTTACTAACAAAGAAAGGTACGTTATAGCTTTTAAAATCGTTATATGTTTGTGTAACTAATCCAAGATCCGGTACTATAAGCAAGCATTTAAACTGCTTATTCATATGAAAAAAGTTCGAAAGTAGTGAGGCCATAATTAGTGTCTTACCGCCAGCGGTTGCAAGCACTACTACTCCCCTTCCTGCATCTAAACATTTTGTTACAATCTGTTTTTGATAATCTCTTAATTTTAACGTGAGATTATCGTAAGGCTGATTATTATAATGAATATCTTTTTGATATGTAGAAGGGCCTGGCATTATAACATTTAAAAATTCTTTTGATGCCCTTATTTCATCTTGCTTACAGTAATCATTTTGAAGAAGAAATTTTGTTACTTCATAAAATAAGCAGGGGTCAATACGACCGGCTGGTGTGATAGCATATGTTCTTGATGGTATAAACCTTCCTCGCATTCTCGCAAATCTAGCACCTTCATTCTTTACAGAAAAGAATTCTCGAATATCATTAAAGTGATCGCCCTTCAATGAACCATACTTCTCACTCTTATCCAGTTCAAAGTATACCATTATGTGGTCTCCATTTTTATCAGGTCAATTAAATTCTTTATATCAAAGCCTATACTTTGCATTGTTTTTTCTACCCGTTCAAGGAAATCAATAACAACTTGCAGAGATTTTATCTCCTGATTAATCTTAGCAACCGTAGGGTGTCGTTCGGAAGCTTTTTCTAAAGTTGGTGTTGTTAATTTGACAGCAGATTCTTGTTGTATCTCTTTAACTGCAGAGTGTATAGCCTGGTTTTTTTGTTTATATAAATCATTTAAATTGTTCTTTTCTATCATTAATCTAGATACCCATTTAGCTTTTTTAGCTGGAAGCATAAGAGCCGCTTCTTTGAGATTAAGTTCGTCTAACTTAACATCATTTTCTAGCTCGTGTATATACTTCTGGAGCAAATCCATAAATAACAGTATATAACATAATCGTTAAAAATCAATATATGAAGACATTTAAAGAGTTTGTAATGCAAGAAGATAATACTGCTGGAGCTGGTGGAGTTTTTGGCAATGCTCCGAGCATGGGATTCGGTGGTGAGGTAGGTAATACAGATTTTTACGCTCCCGGAGACTCTAGAATACCATTTGCCCTAGGTGGCAAAATTAGAGGTAAAAGCAAAAAAAAGAAAATACTGGTACAACGACGAAACATGTTTAAATACTTCTGATGGATATAGGTCACTGGGTATTATCTGAAAATGTACACTTAGACGAGTCTACATTTGGATTTATATATGAAATACGTAACACTGTAAATAATAAGAAATATATTGGTAAAAAACAATGTACTAGAAAATTAAAGCGTCAACCGTTAAAAGGTAAAAAAAATAAAAGAATAGAGATAAAAGAGTCAGATTGGAGGACGTACACAGGGTCGTCTGTTGATCTCAATGCTGATATAGAGAAATTTGGAAAAGATAAATTTACCTTCACAATATTGCATAGTTGTGGCTCCAAGTGGGAATTAGGGTACAAGGAAATAAAAGAGCAGATTGAAAGAGATGTAATTTTGCGCGATGATTATTATAACGGAATTTTAAATGTAAGAATAGGGTCACCTCCAAAAAATTATATTGCACAGAAATAGCATTCCTATATAATAAAGTTGTGAAGCTGTATTATGATATAAAGCAGTTAGGTATAAGATTAGTTAATTTAAATTTAGCTGTTGCGTCAACCATTGGCCCCCAAGTAGAAGAAGACATATATAGATATTCATTGACAACAGGTACTGCAATACGTGGTTTTATTTTATATCACACTTTACAATTTGTTTTAGAATGCATTAGGCTAGCTGCACATCAAAAAATAAAATTAATTTTCTATATAAACCCGGTACTTAAAATAGAAAATCTCCAGCAGTATTCATCATTTTTTAATATTTGTTTTAGAAAATTATCTAGACTATTAGTTTTAAGTCTTTTAGTAGACGCGGTAGATATTAGCGAAGTTGCCGCTTTAATAACAGATCTGTCTGGTGAAGGTCGTGAGGTGAGAGCGAGAATAACAATGATAAGTGATAAGACCCATAGACGTCCTGACTTAAGTAAACTAGATAAACTATTAATAAAGAGCGGTATAACTAAGGTATATTCTGACTTTTTAGATAGCTATAAGGTTAAATTAGGGCTATATACAACATAAATATAATATATGAAATTTCTGTCGAGTATGATAGAGAGGTATAGGCAACTAGATGTAGCTCCACCTCAATGGATTAACGAGTATACTGCTGGTACACCTGGCTCGGTAATTTCTACAGCTGGAACAACGGCCACAGCGGGCACACAGCCTACGATAAAAACAGATATAGAGAATCTACTTAAGGTACAAAAAGATCCTGAATTAGAAAAACGTAAAAAAGAATTAGATGATTTATACAAACAAGTTGCAGATGCTTTAAAGAAAAAGGCTCAAGAAACTGCTAATGTATTAAAGCAGACTGCCGCAAATGTAGGCAAGCCCAGTACACCAGCTACGAGTACGCCAACAACCCCTTCAGTGCCCACAGTATGAAGTTTGAGGATTTAGTAAAGAAGAAATTTGAATCTTTACTAGAGCAGACACCAGGTGCTGTGCCAGAGGTTGTAATGCCAGCTCAAGACCCAGTTGCAGCACAGCAACCGCAAGCGCAGCCAGCTCCTGCTCCTGAAGAACAACCTGCAACAAAGCCTTTAACACCTGAGGGTGAAGTATTTCTAATTAATTTATTGAGAAAAGCGCTTTTTATGAATCCTGATGATTTAGAGCTTAAATCTCTTAAAGATTTACCAGATACTAACGAAAAAAATGCATCAGACGTTCTAAACAGAATAGTTAGAATAATGCAAGTTGACTCAATCAATTTAGACGTAAATACTTCGAAATAATAAATATATTGTGTCTTATATAAGTCTAAAAGATCTATATGAATCTGCTGTTATGCCGTCCCCGGTTGCAGCACCGCTAGAACCGCGTAGACAGGTTGCTAGTACTCACGTTGCACCTGTTATACCTGGTTTTAACCCTAACGCCACTACACCTGTAACGCGTTGGGATCAAATAAGTGGTGAATTGTTTAACTATGTAAGATTAGACGGTAGCGGTAAACCAACTGTAGGTAGAGGTGAATACAGTGTAGCTTATCTTTTAACGGGGTTAAAAACAATAGAAGAAATAAACGCTTTTAAAAATAGTAATGGTAAACATATTATTGGCACCACTAGTAAATCGATTGATGTTACAGTACCGGTTGGTCAATACGAGGTAAAAGAAATACCATTTGGTGAATCTGTAAAGACAGGTGCATTAAATGATCCGGTACTGACAGGTATTAGAAAGGCTGTAGAAAATGTTTTGGAGCCTCTAGAATCAGCATATGACGCTCTCGATCAAGATGGTCAGCAACAGGTTAATCAACATTTAATAAATGTGTTTACAGGATGGTATACAAAAAACTTTCAACCTAAGGCTAAGCGACCTCTACCACAAACACTTACAAAATGGAAAGAGCAGTTAGAGGAATTCAATCAAACGTATAAGAATTGGACTTTAAAAAAATATATTAGGAATATTTTAGAACATCTTAGAGAGCTGCCCAAAGGCTTATTACTCGGCGACGAAATAAGCTTAGGTAGATACGGTAAACGTACAGCTGATGAAGGTGAACCAGTAATAATTTTTTCTATTCCTCAACTGGAGCGTTTTTTGTTTCAACAGTATGGCGTGACCCCGGCTGCACATCCGCCCGCGGTGAATGATTTAACCGACATTCTTTACAAATACTATGGAGAAACAGAAGCGGATAGAGAATTTTTAAAGCGCCAGGCACAACAACTAGACATACAGCTGGGGCAGGAAAGAGCGAAAGAGTTTGGCAAAAAATCAGGGTTAGATTTTTTTAGAAGAGCAGTATCCCATATTAATCTACCTAGAAGAGTTGCATTAGTTAGAGAAGCGTTTGGTGCAACTGGTTTGCAGAAGATTTTTCCACACACAGGCATTTTTGTTGTTTCACCTCAAGACTATCAATATATACCTAAATCAGAATTAGATAAGTATTTAGAAATAGAATCTGTTTCTGGTGGCGAGGTTAAAATAAAGAGAAAACCTAATGCAACCGTTTAAAGCTTTTTATTATGAACAAAATTTAACTACTGTTGGATTTTTTCCAGGCGCATTTAAACCTCCCCACATGGGTCATTTTGAAACCGCAAGACAATTAGCAGAGCAAAATAAAATTGCTTATGTTCTTATATCAGGAAAAGAAAGAGATGGTATAACTACAGACAAATCAATAAAGATATGGCAAATCTATAAAAAATATCTTCCTTCTAACTTGAGTATAGCAACTATTGTAAGATCTCCTGTTTTGACTATATATCAAACAGTTGATATTATTAATAACGGTCAATTTTCTGCTACAGAAAAATCGCCCACTCCAACCCCCGATGCGTTAAAGCTCTCAAACGAAATACAGACTGCAGCCGCCCCGTATGAAATTAACTTATATGCTAGTCAAGAAGACATAGATAGATTCAAATATTTCTTTGATTCAGACAAAAATATTATCTATAAAGGTAAAAATGTAAAAGTAATTAATGCTAGAGATGTTCAGCGTTTAGCATCCGCCACAAATGTTAGGTCTTTGTTAGCAGCAAAAGATTATAATAAGATATCTAGCCTATTGCCTAATATATCTAGCCAGGATAAAAAACGTGTGTATGAAATTCTAGCATCATGATAACTTTTAAACAATATATAGACTCCGGGTCAGTAATACTAGAGAAGAGTGGTTATTTCTCACAACATTTATCTCACTTAGAAGATCTGGCTATAGAAAAGGGTAAGACAGGTTTTCAAGACTTTTTAGCTCATGTAAACGGTATAACAAATAAAATTAGAGGCTATGAATCAGAACATGAAGTAAATGCCAAAATTGATGGCTCGCCAGCAATTTTATTTGGCTTAGACCCTAAAACATCGTCATTTTTTATAGCGTTAAAATATATTATAGACGTTGCAACTGATACGATAAAACCTAATGCTAAATTACTACATACAGCTGATGAAATAAACACTTTTTTAGGAGATCGTCCTGAGTTTGCATCAAAAATGATTAGTTTATTAGATAATTTAAAAGCTGCATATGATAATTCTGGTAAAATATATCAAGGTGATGTTCTATACGCTGAACCAAGTGATAAAAAAAGAATTAGAATAGGCAATGAAGAATTTATTGCTTTTGAACCTAATGTAATAATGTACGCTGTACCAATGGATGAAAAATCAGAAATCTTTAATAAAGTATTAACATCAAATGTAGGTGTAATAGTACATGATAGCTTTAAGCCAAAGTTAATTAAGGATACCATTAAGTTAATACCTGCGGGTAAAAAAATTGACACATTAATCGCAAGTAGCAATAATTCTAAAGCATTTATAAAAGGTAGTAACTATGGTGTAGAATCATTTGATGTTGATAATAAGATTTTTGATGATATAAACAGCGCTATAGTAACTATTACTGATAATATTAATAAGATTTCAGATGAATTTAATGCTGAATATATATCTCCTGCTAAAGGCTCGCCTTCAGGTCAACTCTTAGCGTTATTACAGCAATATCTTAACAAGCAATTAGATTTAGACGATAGTGGCTTCTTTAATACTAAAAAACAGTATAATTTTAAATTGTTATTCGATGGGTACAAAAAGTTTGTAACAGATAAGCTAGGTAAAGGGTTAGAGTCATTAGCACCCAAAGGTCAAGCGGCTAGACAACAAAAAATAGCTGCTACTAATACTTACATAGAAAAAAATATGGTTAATTTTAATCACTTATTAGCCGCAACATATAATATGTTGAAGGTAAAAAATATAATTTACGGCTTACTTTCCAACCTAGATACAAAGCTTACTAAGCATACTTTTTATAAGTTACCTGATGGTTCATATGTAAAAACAAAAGATGAGGGGTTTGTTTTATTCATGGGTAATAACCAGGTAAAAATAGTAGACAGAGTGGACTTTACTAAAATGAATAGGGCGCGTGGTGGAAAATATAATAGATAATTATTTCTTAGTTTCTTGAATTGTGGTGAGAGCCTCTAAATTAAAAATAGCTTGACGTATAACCCCCTCTAGTACTTCCTTCCCCTCTCCATGAAGCATATCTCTGATTCTTGATACAACCGCGAACTCGTGATTATCTTTTTCCCCATTAAATTCACCGCCCTTTTTAAATTTGTTATATTCTAAATAATTTTTGACTCCCTCTATATAGCTAGCTGCAACAGTAATTTTACTAAAAACCCAGGGTTCTAGATTTTCCCCATCACTAATTAAATTATATAACTCTTTGGATGCTTTGTTTAGTTTGTAAAGCTCGTTTTTTGCCATATCAGACTCTGACTCTCCATTTGTTTCTTTATGGTTGATATCCTCACAATTCTCACAATCTTCATTACCTTCTGGTTTTTTGTCGTCTGTTAATTTGACCACAGTAGCAGTATTAGTTGAAGGAACCATGTTTTGAGTTTGTGCAGCAGGTCCTAGATTAAGCTCATTTACCATAGTTTTTTCATATGCTTCTAAAAGTTTGGTTAATTCTGCAGCTCTGCTCATTTTATATATTTATTTAATAAATACTTAATATATGGTCAGTTTTAAACAATATTTTTATGAGCAAATACTTGGAAATACAGAAGGCATTACAATACAACATGTTGGAACAGTAAGAGCCACTGTAGATACTGGGAATAGCGGTCATAATGTACTGCATGCTACTGATGTAAAGGAACATGATGGAAAAGTAACATTTACCACTGTTAATAAAAAGAAGATAACCCTACCGGTAAAAGATCATATTACCGTTACTGGTAATAATAATACCAATACTAGACCGGTAGTTTCATTGGATTGCAGTGTAGGTAATATGCAATTTAATCAAGAACCGTTTAGCTTAGCAGATAGAAGTGGACAAGATAACCCTGTTCTACTGAGTCAGGATTTTATAAAAAAGAATGGCGGTGTTGTAAACGTAAAAATTAATCAAGACATAAAATCTTGACAGGTTCTAATAGCTGTTAAGATATAATTTAAATTGTCCACTGTAATACTATTAACAACGCAAGCGGTAGGAGCGTAAATATAATTGGTATCAACTCTAATTCCTTTTTCTTCTCCGGGTAAAAGTATATCATCAACAAAATCCATTGCCCCTTTTCGCTTTAAAAAAATATAATAAGGGTCTTTTGGCTCACATTCAACTATTACACTATACTTACACGTAAGATGAGCAAAAAGGGTTAAATCTCTTACGCAAGAAATACTCGACGGTGGATTTATGAGCTCACCACGGATGATGAGGTTACACTAATTATTTAGTCAGATTAAATTACGGTTTTGTGCAAACTCAATAAATTTATAGAATTCATTTCTAGAGTTATCTTTGTCATCTAAAAAGGCGCCTGACATTCTGGCAGTACGCATAGTTGAATCATGTCGAATACCTCTATTAGAACAGCACGTATGATTTGCTTCAATCATTACCGCTACTCCCTTATTTTTTTCACACACCTCATCAATATATTTGTGAATTTGCATTGTAAGGTTTTCCTGGACTTGTGGTCTACGTGAAAACCAATCAACAATACGGTTAAGTTTACTTAGTCCAATAACTTTACCGTCCTTAGCAGGTATATATGCAACATGTGCAAACCCCATGAAGGGAGCATGATGATGTGAGCACAATGATGTTACCTTGATATTTGTTTGTGCTACAATACCATCATATTTATCTATATTATCAAATGCTGTTACTTTAGGTGGCTCGCTATAGCATCCCCATGCAAAATCCTCAACAAATGCTTTAGCCACCCGATAAGGGGTATTGGAACTATTAGGGTCATTTCTCCAATCATACCCTAGTGCATCCATATAAACTTCGTATGCTTTGGATGCTTTTTCTATGATTTGCTTTCTTTCCTCTGAAGTATGTGGGTGATTATGGTTTGCAAAAGGTAATTTCTTCTTAGACATATATTAGTATTATATAACTAACCTCGAATATTCAAGAATAAATAATTAATATATGTTATTCGACAAATTAATGGAAAATACATTTAAAGCATCGAAATTGAAAAGAGTTCGAGTTAAAGTAGATCCAGCTACCAACCCCTGTTTTGGTTATGAGAATTGTGTAAGCTTTGAAGGCTATGTATTAGAAGAATGTGGAAATGCTGTTAGTGTATATATTTTAAATATTCCTAAAGGTATCGAGCCTATCCAACAAGTAGCTATAAAAGATATTGAGCCAATAGAGCAACAGCCTTTAAACCCAACTTTTGATGGTATAAAGCAAAAAATAATAGCTACCTTGGTTCAGTCTGGAATTCCTGAAACTTCACCTGAAATTGTACAAATAATGAATTGTAGAGAGCCTGACTTTATTGAGACATATTTAAAGCAAATGAAGCTAGATGATAATACGTTAATGTCGTTATATAAAACACTGTTCAGTGATGTTAACGAGGCAACAGAACAGCCTGACCGAGAAGACGAAGACATTTTTGGAATTAAGCCTGACAAAACAGTAGAGCTGCTTACTAATATAGGGAGGGGCACAAGTATTCTTAATAAAATACTAACAAAGCCTTTTGATTTAGCTGTGGGTAAGAATAATATTATTGCGCGTGTTAATAAATTTTTAAAGAGTTTTAATATTAAAGATTTGATTGATATAAAACAAATCCCGCTTTCCTCAAAGGAATATCCTCATATACCTTTTAAGAGTGAAAAAGTATATATATCTAAGATGCCAAAATTACAATATCAGAAAGACAATAATATTAATTATCAAATAAAAGGCGAAATAACTAGTACAAAGTTATCATTGGATGGAGTAAAATATGTAGTTGGTAATTTAGAGCCTGTGGTAAAGGGATTGGACTCTATACTGCTTGACTTTAGAATTACAGATAATCCTGAACGACTGGGCAAGGTTGTGTTTATAGTAAATGGAGTAAAAAGATATAGTGAGGCAAAAATTAAGTTAATTTTTAATGTGTGGATGGTTGATATAATAAGATACGGTGGAGCTACTCCAGATTCAGAAAGCAAAAAAGAATATATAACCTTGGTAAGAGCTAATAATATTTTAAGAGAAACTTTAAAGGATAATTACGATGAGGCTGTGAAGGAAAAAAACTTTAATAAAATTGTAAAAATATTATCAAAGGATTTAAAAGGATATGATAGAGCTAAATTTGGTAGACTTGTTGCTATGTTTGAACAGCTGGGTTCAAATGAAGATTTTATATCTAAAAATGTAGATGAGCAGTTATTCGAAATTAATGCCCTAATTAATTATGTTAGAACTAACGTATAGGTAATATATGCCATTAAAATCTGGAACATCACAAAAAACTATTGAACAAAATATACGTACAGAAATTAAAGCAGGTAAACCACAAAAACAGGCTGTAGCTATTGCTCTGTCTAAAGCTGGTAAAGCAACCCCCCAGAAAGAAAACTTTGATATAGCTGTAAACAATATATTAGCTAACTATTTTCAGTTAAAATAGTTACAGAAGAGCATTGCAAATATGCTGCAGACGGTTGTGACTGTAGTAGATGTACTGAGTGTAAGGAAAACCAAAGCTAAGAATAATATTTGATATTATATAAACATACTATAAAATAATAGTATGAAGTATATTAGCACAAAAGTTTTAGATCTCGGTAGTTGTGCATTTAGGCAATGGAAGGCAGATCATAGTCATTGTAAGTTTGTTCATGGTTATAGATTGCAGGCAAAGTTCTGGTTTGGTTGTTCTTCCCTAGATAATAAAAATTGGGTCGTTGATTTTGGTAATCTCAAAGAATTAAAGACTGCTCTAGAAAAGCAATTTGACCATACACTTTGTATTGCAGCAGATGATCCTTGTTTGTCTGATTTTCAAGCACTTCATGAAAAGGGTGCTGTGGATTTAAGAGTAATGGATAGGGGTGTTGGTATTGAGAGAACAGCTGAATGGTGCTTAGACACCGCTAATTCAATAATTAAAAAACTGACTAACAATAGATGTTGGGTAATTAAGGTAGAAGTCTGGGAGCATGATAAAAATTCCGCGCTTGCTATTTTTGAAAATCCTGCTCAACAAACTATTGTAACAACAGTTACTGCACCAGCAGTAGAAATACAAGAAGTAGTTTCCCATAATACAACAGGTAATTCTGAGCAACCTGCTCCTGCAAATAGTCCGCAACCTGCAGTAGTGGGCAATAAAGTTACCCCAGGATTATCTAATCCGTTTGGCGGGACATCTTGGGGTCTTTAATAATTTTAATAGTTTGAACCACAGATACTATAAATTTTAGTAACTTACTTCTGGTTATATCATGCTCTGTAAAGTGAAATACTCTTATACCATGTTCCTCGCTAGTGCTTGTGTTAAATGCTTTTATTATATTCATAAAGCCTGACTTATGAATATCAGATTGCTGTGAATCACCTATAACAAACAATTTACAGTTTTTACCAAATCTGGTTAATATTGTTACAAGTTCACTATGCTCGAGATTTTGGGCTTCATCTACTATAACTGCACAATTACTAAATGTAGAACCTCTTAAAAAATTTACAGGTATACATTTAAGATATTCACTATCAAATAACATATTAGTGATCTGTCTACCTACAAGCTCATCACATTTTTCGACTAAAGGTATACTCCATGGTTTAAATTTTTCATCTACTTCGCCTGGTAGACTGCCAAGTTTTCTTGTTGCAGATTCTACTATGCTTCTAATGTAAATAATTTCATCAATTTTATGGTCTTTAAGCATAGTCAATGCCACATATACTGCAAGATATGTCTTAGAACTTCCAGCTGGGCCATCAGCAAAAATTATATTGGTTTTTTCATCTAATGCCTTTTCTGCGAATTCCTTATGATGGTCGTTTAAATGAAACTTTTGATCAATTCGAAAGTGGAGAAAAATATCAGATTTAATTAATTTTTGTTCTGGTTTAGCTGCTTTTCTAGCGGCTCTGTCCTTTTTCGACATCTATATATTTATTCTGGAAAAGACTAAAACACATTATATAATTGATTAAATGTATAAAATTAACGAAAATTTTACAGACGAAGAATACAAAGAATGGTGCTGGTATTGGGTGAATACGTTAGAATAACAAGAAGTTTTGTGCCTTATATATGTAAAAACTGAATATCTGCAAAGTGATGATCAACAAAGTAATTTAAGGTATAATATAACAAAAAACCTCCTTGATAAGATAGGCGCTGCAGTTAAAATATAGCTTAATGAGTGATACTACTATTTTTTTAAGCGACGATAAAATTTTTTATACAATAGAAGGTGAAGGCGAATATGTTGGTCAACCATCTGTGTTTATGCGTCTATCTATGTGTAATCTAACTTGCAAAGGATTTGTTTCAGCAGATTCTCCACATGGTTGTGATAGTTTTATTAGTTGGTCAGTAAAAAACCGTTTTACTATTACAGATATTTTGGATATGTTGGATAAAGAGGGATATACAAAGCATTTGCGAGAAAATGCTATTTGGAAAATAACGGGTGGTGAGCCTCTGATACAACAAAAAGCTTTATTAGAACTGATAAGGGAGTTTGCTAAGCGCAATGGATTTATTCCTAAGATTGATTTTGAAACTAATGCTACAATTCAACCATTAGATGAATGGCAAGTATATCAGGTAACATATACCACATCTCCTAAGCTATCTAATAATGGTGATCCAGAAGAAAAAAGATATAAACCTGCAGTTTTGCGTTGGCATGTAAACCAGGGTTCTGGTTTTAAATTTGTAATTAATAATAAAATTGATTTACATGAAGTGTACGAAAAATATATTGAGCATCCAGATGTATTAATTCCAAAGAATAGAGTTTGGCTAATGCCATGTTGTGGTAGTAGAGTTGAACATATAGAGAAAGCTGCAATGGTAGCAGAATTGTGTAAGCTTCATGACTTAAAATTTAGTCCGAGACTTCAACTTGTTATTTGGGATAAAGCTTTGAAAGTATAGTTGATAATAATAAAGTGCATTATAAATTAACATATGAACGTTCATATCTCTGTTGAAATTGAAGGTGATAATGGTGGCAAAGAGTCTTATGTAGTTCGTTTAAATCAAAACGATCTAACCAATATTGTTCGTACTGAAGGTATTGAGGCTGGTAATAAAGCTATTGACGGTTTTTGTCAAAAGTTTCTTACTCAGTTTAAAGAGAAGCTTGGCTCTGTTTTAAACCGTTAATTTAGTATAATTTAGCAATACGCTATAAGCATAAATATATGGCGTATGGACCAATACGAAAGATTAGTTAATACATTATTAAACGAGCTTCGAGGTACACCTTCCCCGGTAAATCTACCTTCTCCTGCACCAACTCCTACTGAAGGTTCATATACTGCACGTGGTGGGTATACCCCGGCTTCAAAACCCACCACAACAGCAAATTTAGCTAATTTACCGGCTAGAGCAGATGCTCCCACATTAAGACCACCTGTTTCAAGAATTCCTACACCTAGACCAACAGTTAGGCCAGGTGGTGGTGGTCTTGTTGGTGCTATTGCGACTGGGTTAGCGCTTGGGTGGGGTGGATATAATCTTATACGTAAGGGATGGGAAAAAAAACAACAACCTATTCCTATGACAACCCCGACCGGCTATAAACCGGAAGATATTATATTGCCGCCTCTTAAGCCGGGTGAACAAGGATTTGCAGTTCCTGCACCACTGGCACCGCCAACACCTAAAGAACAACCTCAACCATTGCCTGCAGAGCCGGCTCCACAAAAACAACCTAAGGTGGTGCCAGTTCCACCGATTATTCCGCTTAGACCTGAAACACCTGCACCACAGCCAAACAAGCAGCCAGCTGTTCCAAAAGAACCACCCGCAACTCCAGAAACACCAGAAGAACCAGATAGTTCCGAACAAACTCGTAAATACATTCCATCTCCCCTAACTAATACAAAGCCAGCACTAGAACCGACTAATACAACGTCGGGAGATGTAGGCAAAGAAGAGAAAACCCCACCGCCTGGGCCTTCAAATACAGATCGTAAAAATATTCTCCCACTGATACCAATTCCGTCAACACCAGAGGAAACACCAGAGGAAATAAAACCTGGAAAAGCAGACGATTTCGATTTTAAGGCATATCCACAAGGTTATAATCCAGATGAGCCATATGGTCGATGGGGCCCAAAGTCGGCCAGTCGTGATACCAGGCAAACAGCTCCAGTTGACTTAGTTAAACAAATATTTACCGGTCAACAACCAGAAGTAACTTCTGCAACACCTGAAACAGAGGCAGGCCCATGGGCCAAGCGTTATAAAAGATATAAAGACCAATATGAGGCAAACCCGAAAGCTGGTCAACCTACCACTTTTGGTAACATTCTCAAAAAATCTAAATAATTGATTTTTTAATAATATACATTAAAATAATAATATGCGTATAGCCTTTAGCGGTGCAGCTTGTACAGGCAAAACAACAACATTAAATGCTTTTTTAAATAGGTGGTCCAAATACATTGTTCCGCAGCCAAATTATAGATCTATCTTGAGAGGGGATAATCATAGTAAAAAAACAGATAAGCGCGTGCAGAAACAAATTTTACAATTTATGATAGATCAACAAAAACAATACACACCACATCAGTGTGTTGCATATGATAGATGTGGTATTGATAATATTGTTTATACATTATGGGCTTTTGAGAAGGGCAAGAAAGGGTTTTCACAAAATTTTGTTGATGAATCAATTAAATTAGTTCGTGAAAGTATGAGATCTTTAGACATTATATTTTTAATGACAAGAGATGAAATGGGACCAGTTGAGCAAAATAATGTTCGAGAGACTGATCCCCTCTATATAACTGAAACTGACAATATTTTTAAAGCAATTAATGCTCAACTACAAACAACGGGTATTTCGCCCTTCTTTCCGCCCAATGATAGCCCCGCAATAATCGTGCTAGAGGGAACGGTAGAACAGAGATTAGATCAAATTAGTATGTATGTAACAGAAGACGGTAATATGTATGGCGAGGATCAAAGCTTAGTAAATATGGACGAAATTGCCAAAATGGAATCTTTACTGAGAGAACAAAAAGGTATAGCACAAAAGGAAAAAGGTATTTTGCCATAAATATTACATGCTTTACAACAAAGCGTTTTATAATATAATGGAGAGTTACAAATCTATTAAAACAGTTTCTAGACTGTTTTATCCTAGAAACTTTAATTTATCTCCGGAGTTTGTCCAAGCATTTCAAAAAGAATGCAAGCGTTTAAAAGCACTTAATATAGACGATAAACGTATAATTCAAAAAATATCTAAAGCTCTACCTTTTCACAAATCAACAGATACAGAAGATTAAGATTTCTGATATCTTTTAATTTTACTAGATGCAGACTTCTTGTTAGGAATTGTTAATAACAAACTATGCTCTGGAAGATACAGGTATTCAATATCACTACGAGATAACGTACTAATAGCATCTTCCAAAGTCTCTACCAATGGGTCACCACCAAGATTAAATGATGTATTAAACAGAATAGGTATTTGTGTTTGCTTATAAAACTCTTCAATTAAATTATAGAAATGTAAGTTTTGTTGCTTAGTAACAGTTTGAATACGGCACGTACCATCGACATGTATAATACTTGGTATTTTTTCTGCTACGCCCGGTAAACAATCTACTGCATACATCATGTGGGGTGTTTGTTTTAACCCACACATATCAAACCATTTATTTGCATGTTCTGCAAGAACAGTTCCAGCAAAAGGTCTAAAATATTCTCTACGCTTTACTGTATTCACAAAATCTTTGCCGTCAGCAAACGTGGGATCAAAAAGTATAGATCTGTTACCAAGAGCTCTTGGACCATTTTCACTTCTGCCTTGAAATATAGCTACAATTTTTTTCTTTCTTAATAAGTCTACAACATCTTTAGATTTAACTGTGCGCTTAGTACCCTCTGCCTGCTCGACTAATTCGTTAACTGTATCAAGTGTATATGTTCTACTTGGTCCAAGGTATAGGCTATCTGCGTAGGGTAATACTTTTTCACTTTTAGTTTCTCTGTGATGTATTAGTAAAGCTGCACCAATGGCAGTACCCGCATCATTACTAATTGGCTCAACATATAAATTAATTTTTTTATCCTTTAATTGCTTTAAATACCAATAGTTTGCTACACAATTTAACCCATATCCACCAGATACAACAACATTTTTAATACCACTAACATCAACTGCCTTTTCTATTAATCTTAGTACTTCAGCTTGTGATTGAGTTTGTACTGCATAAGCCATGTCTCGACGATTTTGTAATGTTGTTACATCAAGAGGCATATCTTTTATAGCTTCCAGTTCAGCAAACCTACCTTCATTTACTCGTGCACCATTAGGATAAGTGGGGATTATTAGATTACGGTTTGTAGTGCGCCATTTACCACAACCTGCATCAGAATATATTTCAGGTATATGCTTGTTTGGTTTTCCATATGGAGAAAGCCCCATAGTTTTACCCGCTTCAATTGAAGGCCACCCACAATATTGAGTTACAGCTTCATATGCTTTAACAATACCTGCTGTATCATCTAATACTAATTCATGGGCGCCTTCCTCATCTGACCGTTTCATCTCTGGCATATGCACACTTACCCATGGTCCATTACCTCCCATGTGCTTATAAAGGGTTTTTAAACTATCTGGATAATTGCATGTAAAGATAGATTCTAATTCCCAAGTCATTTCAGGTTTATTTTCTATTAATAAAGGAACAAATGTACCTGCGCCGTCAACAACCAAAGCAACAGCCTCTTTAAATCCAGATCTATAGAATGCACAGGCAGCATGTAATTTGTGATGCACATAGCTCAAATCAATAACTTGAGGATGTTGGGGCATATCGACTTTTTGATCTATAAGTCCCAATTTTCTGGCAAGCCCGGTGTACACATCATCACCTGTAAAATCTACTTTTCCAGCAGTTTCTTGCAAAGGCTGGGTGTGTGCGATGACTAGAAAATCTAATTTTTTAGTATATTCGAGAATCCTAACCATTGATGCGTAAGGACCACCATCATACTTCTTCCTGCTTAGTCTTTCCTCTTCTACTGCAAATACAATTTCACCATCTTTTAAAAGGCAGACACTACCATTGTGACCGCGTGTCACACCTGCAATCCATAAGCTCATAGTTTGTTTAGTAGCTTACAATCAAAGCAAGATGATTTATCTTTAGAAAGAATTAGCTTTTCTTGTGGCGCGGTTTGTGGGGTGAAGGTGAACGGTGTGTGTTGATAACTATGGCCATGGTGCCCGCAGCATGTGTGTTGCTTCTGCTCCATTTTTTGTTTAGATGAAGGCCCTAAACGTTTTTTGGTTTTAGATATAATATCTTTCATTTGTTGAGGGGTCATGTCCATGGTATTATCATTTACTCTATCTCTTTCATCATCCATACTGACTCTTATGGGCACATAGATTCTTTTGTTTTTACCTAAATCTATAATATCAAAATTATCATTCTCAGGATATGATATGTTTTCTGGGTATGTAGCACCACAAACTACTGTTGCTGATTTACCAAGAGCATAAGCTATGTGTTGACCTACACTATCGCAACCAAGAAAATGGTTTGATGCTTCAATAACAGAAGCCCATATTCTAATATCAGCTATTTGTGGCATTGCTACCGGGGGTAGATCAACAGGTGTTTTATTAAGAGTTATGGGAAATTCACTCATTATAATGATAGAATATTCTTTTCTTAGCTCATTAATAATTTCTATAATATCAGCAAGATTGAAGCTTCGTGAACCAGGGTCAATTATAAACTCGCCTGCATTCTGTACACCTCTACCAAAAGGTTGAATAACTAAAGTCTTGTTAAGACCTGTTGTTCTTTCGATCTCTTTTACTATGTTATAACCTGTAACTGCCTCATGCTTACTTAAATTTAATGTCGGTTTTGGTAGTTCGCGTATGCCTTGGTTATTAATAAGAATATCAAATGCTTGGCTCAGATTACACTTCTGGTTGTAATACTCCCACAAACGATATGGTTCAGGAGAAATTAAATCACGATCCTTTAAATAAGTATTAAAAAGACCTTTGTGCCAATGGTCAAAAGCTCTTTTATGAAGTTCAGGATGACCTCTATAGAAATCTGTGCCACTTTCACACACAATTACAAAATCATCTTCTGGGTTAGCCTCAGCATATTTCTCTAATGCTGGAATGGAACACAACACTCTACCAGCACCGCCATTAATAAAGAAAGCCTTCGATCTCACTGTATTATTATATTTCGATATTGTACGAAATCAATATGTTAAAGTCCTTTTAATTTAACTGGCCACCAGGGTAAATATTGTTGAATAGGATTATCTTTTTCCTGAAAAAGACTATCAGCAAAAAATAAAAATAACTTGTCAGCTTTCATCTTATTAATCAATGCAACTGTTGCTATTCTTGCGGAAGAATGCTTGGCTAAATCAAAAAATTTATTACAATATTTTTCCAACCACAAATTAAACTGTTCTGGTGATGGGTGTACATCTATCCACCTTGTATACCCTAGTGGCTCTACGGTATCATCAATAAATGAATACAATTTATCGGGTGTATCTCTTTGTATTTTTGTAAAATCTGAAATCCAATTGGAATAACTCCAAATTTTATCTGTGTATATTTTTAATTCTGGATATTTTTTAAATAATTCATTATCCTTATATTCAACATATTCAGGCATGCATTCTACATTTTTTCGTTGATCTATAATATCTGTATTAAGACTGAATATATCATTCATGCTTGTCATGTACCACTTACAACCTGTATTTGCCAAAAGCTCTTGTACAAAGCTAATATTGGATAATGTGTTTAGTAGAAATCCTTTTTCTGTAAAAAAGGCCGATAACCACTGAGATGTAAAAATATGTTTATTATCACCGTTTTCTGAAAAAACGCTTCCTCTAGACTGCCAATGATCTAAAAAACAGTCATGTCTTGTATAAGATGTCCATTGTACAATTACTGTATCATCTTTAGTAAATTTATTTGCTAAATGACATTCATGCACACGCTGTGCAATGCATTGATTGCCTACTCCTCCTATGCCCCAATTTTCATAGTAATCGAAATTTAAGCTTAATAGATCAGCCCATGTAGGCCAATAGTATTTTGTATAGCTACACCCAAAAACAAATAGTCTTTGCATGTATGTATTATACTGTACAATTATTGTTTGCCAGGCCTGGGATTGATAGGAGGTTTGGGGAACATCTGACCTGCAATGTATGGAGGAAATTCAGCAAGCGCTTCTGGTAGATCTCTTAAGAGCTGTCTGTACGTTTTCCATTTCTGTTGAAGATCTTGTGGCATATCATCACTTATTTTACCATCAGTTGCCTCTAGTTCAGCATTTCTGCGTATTTTAATGTCATCCCAGGTAACATTGACGTCAATATTGGTTGCAAAAGTTTTTACTGGTATATTAAACTGTTTTGTTTCAAAGTTGTATGTGATGTTGTATTCATCATAAATGTCTCGTGGTTCATATTCTGCAGGCTTGTATAAACTGGTGTAACCGGCTGGAGCTTGGTATTGAACTACCCATTGCCTGTTGGCTTTAAATGCTTGTGATTCTGGACTACCTTGATCGTTCCCAATTTCACACAACAAGGGATTCTCTTTACAGTCAACTTTTATTCTCACACTATCCTGTGGGCAAGGTCTCTCCAAATCTCTCTCATCCCACAAACACCAGCTAGTCTCTCTGCCTGTGTCTTTACTTATCTGAAATGTTAAGAATTCTTGGCCATTGTATGTGTGAGTACCAGTTTTACCATCGCTAAAATCATCAGATAGATAGTCATTGGGTATTTTGTATGTGAAGGTCTTCTTCATAAATTTATTTATTATACATATGTTATTTTTACCAGGCCAGATCCACCCATATTGCCTGCTGCGCAACAATTGGTATAAGAACCAACATATCCTGTATGACCAGACATTCCTCCACCAGCCGGCCAATTAATAAAGCAACCACATGCACAATTATATTCAGAGCCAGATCCCATGTGTCTTTTGCCAATAATTGGAGCTGCTCCTGTAAAAATGGTACGCTTTATACATAATGCATATCCCCTACCAGTCATGCCTCCAGTTGATCCAGAAATACCAAAATCTGCACCATAAGAACTACACACACCACAGTTTGCACAAGATTGATTTATGTAAGGGGAATATGTGTCGCCTGATTGGCATGCAACTGCTCCGCATGCACCTACTGCACAAAAATTGGATAAATTACAACCTGTTACAAACGAGGCGCACCCTTGGCCTCCTATACATGCTCTGACACATGGACAAGGAAATGTGCCACCTGCACACACAGTGTATTCCCACCCTGGGGTTACACAAATTGTTTTTTGTGCATAGTTACCTCCTGCACCTCCTAAAGATTGGTAGCAGCAGCAACACAAATTACCTGCACCTGCTCCACCGCCACTCCATACTTCAAAAGTAACTTTTGAAACTCCGGTAGGTACTGTCCATAAACAACACTTACCATTTGCCTGCTCAGTGCAGTAACCATCACCTGCACATGCATTACAACATAAACCTCTCTCGTTAAATACCCAATCAATACCATAATAAACATTTACCCCTGCAGTAAATTTTGCAGGAGACAGAACATTATCCACTATGTTATCTGTGGTTATTTTCTTGTGCTGTGCGTAAACTGACATAAATTTATGCGTATGTAATTTTTACAATACCGGATCCTCCTTGCATCCCTGAACTAAAACATTTTAAATTATCACCACAGTACGAACTTAGCCCGGTGTAACCACCACCAGATGGCCAGTTAATGTAACACCCACACCAAAACCATTGACCACTTGAACCAGTTATGCCCATTTTTCCTATGAAAGGCGCTACCCCTGTGAATACTGCATCGTTTTGCGTGCATTGACACCCTGCGTGGCCTATTTTATGTCCTGTGGTTCCCATGACTCCAAAATCAGCTCCAAAAAAACCACAAACATTACAATTAGCACAGGTTTCCCAAAACCTTGGCTCCCAAGCATCACCGTTGCACATTAATCCACCGCACCCACCTACAGCGCAAAAATTAGATAAATTGTAACCAGTCACATAAGATGCACATCCTTGGCCACCTATACAAGCATAAGATCTTAAACAAGGCCATACCCCGCCGGCACAAATTGTGTACTGACAGCCTGGTGAGGTTGTTATGGTTTTAATTGCATAATTTCCACCTGCACCGTGCCATCCTTTGGAGCAAAAACAGCAGCAATTCATGCCGCCTCCACCGCCACCGCCAGACCATACTTCGAAACTTACTCTCTTTGCCTTGTCTGGTACTGTCCACAAGCAACACTTACCGGCAGCTTGACACAGTGTAAATGTTGAACCATCGCCATTAGAGCATGCATCACACCTAAATCCATCTTCATTATATACCCACAAAGTTTTTAAAGCACCAAAACCATATTGCAGTTTATCTTGTGTAATAGTATTGCTAGGAATGCTATCAGGCAATATTTTTAAAAATTGTGAATAATTAGCCATATGATATTTAGCCGAATGTTACTTTAACAATACCGGATCCTCCTGTTCCTCCGTAAGCAGTACATGATCCCCAGTAACTTGAAGTACCAGATATTCCTCCACCTGACGGCCAATTTATAAAACAACCACAATTACACCAGTACTCAGATGTTGAACTTTGATATTGTAAACCTATAAATGGTGCAGAACCGGTAAAAGTTGTATTACCCATACATCCACAAATAGATTGACCAGCAAGCCCTCCAACCATGCCCATAATTCCAAAATCAGCATCAAAAAAACCACAAATTCCGCAATTTGCACATGGTGATGGTGATGGATTGTAACCATCAGTACTAGGACAAGCAAACCCACCACAGCCACCATGCGTACAAAAATTATTTAAATTAAAGCCAGTTACATAAGATGCACAGCCTTGGCCTGCAACGCAGGCGTTGCTTGCATCACACGGCCATGAACCACCAGCACAAATTGTGTACTGACAACCAGGCTGTGTTGTTATGGTTTTAATTGCATAGTTGCCACCAGCACCACCAATAGATTTCAGGCCACAACAAAACGTCCCTGAAAACCCAGGACCAGCGCCACCACCACTCCATAATTCAAAACTTACAGTATTAATTTTATCTGGTACTGTCCATAAGCAACACCTGCCACAAGACTGTAAAGTACCTGCTTGACATGCTCTACATTGAAATCCACAATCATTGTAAACGGTAAACGTATTCCATCTTACACCTGCGCTAGTCACTACTTTTGTTTGATCAATGGTATTATCTATGAAACTATCAGATAATATTTTTTTATAACTTGCGTAATTAGCCATGTTGTCTCCCTACAACCATTATACAGTGAAGATTCTCCATCCATATGTTGAATTGTAGTAGACAAGCTCAAAAGCAGCTCCCTCGGTAGTTACTGTCATGTCTTGAGCTACTCCCTGTATTTTATGGCCATTTCTTGATACAGTAAAGGGGTTATTATCAAACGTATTTGCAACATCAAAAAATCTTATGGATTGCCCTCTGGAAACACCTGTGGGTAAAACTGCAGTTAAAGTTGAAGATGTAGTATCTACCCAAACATAGCAATTAGGACTTAAAAAAGTACCGGAAGCAGATTGATTAGAGGAAATATCAACCTGGGTTGGTATGAGCACTTCTTGCGCAGACAAACTCTTTACCACTTGATTGCTAAGAGAAACAAAAGAAGAATACCAACTTACATTGTTTGGACCTACGACAAAATTTTTAAAATCTATAATATTAGTGCCATTTTCAGTCTCAACAATAAGATAATCGCCATCAACAATTTCTTCGACTTGATTTAACTGCTTGATGTTAACTTCGTTAAACGCGGGCATATCAGTTATTTATACCTTTAAATGTAGTTGCAATACAAGTATTTTATCCTAAAATTAATGCGTGATTGGTGTAGGCATAGTTACGTGTAATAGACCGATATTTTTTCTCAAATGCTTTAACTCCATACCAAAGGATTTAGAACTTGTTGTCGTTAATGATGGTATGGATTTTCAGGATGTTGACAAATTAATATCTAAAAGACCATTTACTTATATTCATAATAAAGTTAATGTTGGTGTAGGTAGGTCAAAAAATACACTGTTTAAAACTCTATTAGAAAAAGGATGTGATCATATTTTTATAATGGAAGACGATATTGTTGTAAAGAATGGTGATGTATTTGATGAATATATTAAAGCGAGAAATTTAACTGGTATACAGCATTTTAATTTTGGTTATCATGGTCCTGCAAATAAAAATGGAGTTTCTGGTGGGCCGCCTGTTCCTCGTTACATAGTAGATTATGATGATATAAAGATAGCCATTAATGCTCATAGCGTGGGTGCTTTTTGTTATTATACAAAAGAAGCGTTGGAGAAGGTTGGTTTAATTGATGAGGAATACACCAATGCATTTGAACATGTGGATCACGATTACAGACTATACAAAGGTGGTTTTACAACCCCGTATTGGCATTTTCCAGATATTGCTAATAGTACAGATTATCTAGAAGAAATTGAATGCTCAGAAGCGAGTAGCGCTATAAGGCCAAGAACAGATTGGCGTGAAAACATAACCAAGGGTGTGGAGATTTTTAAGCGTAAACACGGTTATATGCCAGCATGGCAAGGATGTGTACCGGATACAGACGAAAAAAAGGTGCGACGATTATTAAAAGATATGTGGAGATTTCATGCCAAGAGAGATTAAGATAGCGCTTGGTGTAAATTTGTTCGGTAGGTCTGTTCGAACAGATCTCTGTATTGAATCACTTCTTGCTGTAAAGAAAAAGTATCCTAACGTGGTAGATTTATATAATTTACAGTTTGAAGACAAAGCTAGGACTGGTCGAGAACACGAAGGATTAAAAACGCTACATTCGTTAACAACATCCAATCAAACATATGTACCGAGCTCTCCTAGAACTATACCTATTATGCAAGAATTGTTTGATAGGCTTGCCGATTTAAATTATGATTATTTTGTTTTTACTAATGATGATATCATAGTATCGGATAGATTTATCGCATACATGCTAGAGACAGACCATGATTGCTATCCAGCTAGTCGATTGGCTATAGAACCTATAAGCACTCTTACTCAGTCTATTTCTGGCGATCATTACCAAGTAGCGGGGTTCGACACTTTTGGTATACGTACCAGTTGGTGGAAAAAATACCGCAATGAATTTCCACCCTATATTTTAGGTCATCCTTGTTGGGATGTTCATTATGCAACCCTTTGTATGCGCTTAGGTAATTCCACGCTGTGCAATAAATGGCCACCGCCCACATTTCATATTAAACATGGTGACGGTTCTCAATATTCTACAGGAGATCACGAATTTAATAATAGTCTTTATTGGAAGCCAAAAGTATTTGATGTAGATATGTGGCACCATTATCTGTTTAATGTATTGCTCTTACGTGGAGGCGGTGCAGGTTATTGGACCCCATTTAAAAACGAATTAGAATTAGAAAAAAAGTGTTTTAACGATGAATGGTTTAAGACACATTATTGGTCTTATGCAGGGTATCAACAAGCTTTAACAAATTATTATATGGGAGTTAATTCAGAAGTTCCTACCAATAACAGCCAGCCTCTATCCTCTTAAATCCCTCCGGGACTTCTTCTTGTGCCGGTCTTACCCAATTCTCATTATAGAATACATTTATATTTGGTGCCTCGTCCCATCTCTTACCCTTTATACCGAATAATATTTGTGTAGGTCCTCCTAGATGTACGGATTGCTTACCGGACAATTTTGCATGAGCACATATTGGTAAGGATGAAGCACCTGTACCTACAATACATACATCATAGTTTATTAAATCCATTTTTTCTTTAATATCTCCAATCATTTCAATCCATGTATTATATTTGTTGCTATCACCAGAAATACCTTTACTGGTTGGGTGGTATAATGTAAGTAAATTGAAATTAGGTAATACTAGGGGGCTTTTCCATAATTTTTCGCGCTGTTTGTATTGCTGTTCAATAGTCTTAACAAAGGGAGATACCACCAATACATTTTTATCTTTTAAATATTGACTCCATGGAATCCCGGAATAAAATGGCTCGAGCGCACACAAATCAATTAATGTTGCATTAGGATTATTACTCAAAATTAATCTTTTTTCAAATTCTGCTAAACCATTATTCCATGCAGCGACATAGTCAGCTACTTTCAATGCATTGGTAATTTCTTCAACAAACGCAATGCGAGCTTGCTCGGTTTGCGGAAAAACACCAGCATTGTAAAATATTTCGTCAACAATTACAGGTAACCATTCAATAGGATTTTGATTAGCATGCTTAGCTCTTAAAAAATTATAACAACACATTAGCTCGCAATTGCCAAGCTTACCTGCCATAAATGGTTTGTTATTGGCAAAAGCGTCGTGCAATTTTACTGCACTGCTTAAAAAATCTAATACCTTGAATTCCACTATAGTTATATTAATATAAATTACTAAAAATTCAATGAAAAAGTTACTTGTAAGTTTTGCAAATGAACGTTTTTACAGATCACAACAAATATTGGTTGATTCTGCAAAGAAATATTTTGATGGTCATGCGTCGTTCACCCCAGATTCGCTAGATGAGACGTTTAAAGAAAAGAATAAGCAAATACTAGGTTTAAAGAGGGGGTGTGGTTACTGGATATGGAAGCCATATATTTTAAAAACTGTTTTATCAAAGCTAAATGATGGTGATGGTGTTCTTTATATAGATAGTGGCAATTTAATAATTAATGACCCATCAGTGCTGTTTTCTATAGCAAAACGTGATCTGCGAGGTATTTTGTTGTTTGAGAATAGAGATGGTAACCCCACAGGAGATGTATGGAAAAATTCACAGTGGGTAAAAGCAGATTGTTTTAATTTAATGAAATGTAATACCGACGAATATAAAAATGGTATACAGGTTGATGGGTCGTACGGAGTTTATATAAAAACAGATTTTTGTATGACATTTCTTGATGAATATTTGTCGTATTGTCAAGATTCCAGAATTGTCACGGATGAACCAAACACGACGGGGGAAAATTGTTCAGACTTTAAAGACCATAGACACGATCAATCTATTCTATCTTTGCTTGCTATCAAATATATGCTACCAATAGCACGTGAACCATCAGAATGGGGTAATCATGTAATAACTGCTACCTCGGAATATCCTCAGCTATTTCAACATCATCGCGGGTTGGTATGAAAAATTTAATTTACGTTTTCATAAACAATAGTTTTAACAATAATAATAGCGAAAAAAAGACCTATAGTTATGAACATATGCCTGATTATTATTTGCAAACGCTAGAATATAATTCAAAGTTTTTTGATCAAAGTTATATTATTTTACAAAATACAGAAATAGAGCGAATTAAAACCAAGGTTCCTTCTAATGTAAAATTAATATCTATAGAAGATGAAATTACTAAAATTGAAGAATATCAAGTAGCTGTACAGCTTATTGAAACCATCTGGCCACGGTATAAGATTGAGGTTTTTTTGTATCATGCTTTTCTACGGTTATTAATGCTTTGCTCTTTTGTTTACAAAAACAATCTTGATGATGTTATCCATATAGAAGCTGATAATGTTATATACAAAAAAATAAATTTTAAATCAGTTATACACCCGGGTGAGTACGGGTTTAGTGCAGTAGGCCCTACCATTGCAGCTCCCGGTATTATGTATTTTAATGATGCCAAATCAGCATATAATTTACTGTTTAAAATAGTAAAACTGTTATATAAGGGCGAAGATGTAATTAAATCATCCACCAGATTATATTTTGAATATATCACTGACATGAACTTTCTTGATTTTATAAGACAATATAAAAAAAATTTCAAACTTTTACCGTCGCTGCCTGTTGGTGAATTTTCTGAAAACTTTACTGACTTTAACTGCTTGTTTGATCCAGCTTCCTATGGTCAATATCTGGGAGGTACTAACAACGGTCATTCAGAAGGTCATATTGAACAAACACACTATATTGGATCGTTGTTGGCAAAAGGTGACGTAATAGTACAATTTGATAAACAACCTGTTTTATTATACAACAAGAATGTAATTCCAATTTTTAATCTGCACATACACAACAAAAAAGCTATTACTAAATTTTTAGCATGAACACAGCAAGCATTATAACTTCTGATAAGTTTCTATCTCTAGCTAACAACTATATTTCACGTAAGAAGACTTTTATAGATATAAAAAAAGAAAATAATACTTTTTTTATTAAGACTGATTATTTAGATTTTTTTGTTTCAAATATTTTGCCTAAAATAAATTTTCCGTTTGTTCTTATTACCCATGAATCGGATTTTGCAGTGCCAGGTAATTACAGGGACATATTGGATAATTTTTATTTATTAAAATGGTTTGGTATGAATTGTCATGCAATTCATCCTAAGCTTCAACCCATACCGATAGGAATGGCAAATGAAGAATGGCCACATGGTAATAAAGAAACAATTGTTGGTGTGGCTAATATGAATAGTATAAAGAACGAGTTAATATATTGTAATTATGATATTAGCACCAATACTTCTGAGAGAACTGCTGCATTACAGGTCTTAAATAACAAACCGTTTATAACCAAAGACTTTACTAAGCATTCATTTAAGCAATATTTAGAAATTGTTGCGAAGCATAAATTTATAATCTCGCCTCCTGGTAATAGCGTCGATTGTCATAGAATATGGGAGTCCATTTACTTAGGAACTATACCTGTTTGTCTGAAAAGTGTACCTCTGGTGTATTTTAAAGATAGTCCTATTTTGTTTGTAGACAGTTGGGATCAAGTAACAGAAGATTTCCTAATGAATAATTACGAAAAAATTACTAAACAAAGCAAATTAAAGTCTACTTTTAACCATTATACTGAACTAATGGCGAGTACATTATCAAGTTGATTAAACATTTCTATAGTAGATGTGGCAATAATATTTTTAGATCTTTGACCTGCGTAGTATTGTGTTCTTCCCTTGTCTAGGTCAGGGGTAATAGTTGTTATATAAGTTTTACGATTATTGCAAATATTAGGTCTAATCCAGGAAGCGAACAATGGACCGTTTGCAGGACCGGTTATAATATTACAAAATTTACTAATAGTAGAAAGTTCTTGTAAATTATTTTTTGTTTTAAAAAGTTTTTTTCTAATATTAATTGTATTTTGTAACTCATCGTTGTAGTCCTGAGAAATTAAAAACACTACACCCGGATGACGCTTAGCAACTGAACTTATAAGAGTTTGCATGCCTACATTATCAGACTGACCAGCAAAAGTTGCTTGATTGTATATAAGAACCTTGATCAATTTTTCATTAATTAGACTAGGAAATAAATTCGTTAGTCTGTTGTGACTAATTGCAGAGGGGGCGAGCATTAATTTATCGACATTATTATCGATAGTAACCCTAAAAAGTTTTAAATTATAGTTAAAACCATCCAAAAGAAATTCGTAATAACACCGGGATGTATCTTTATTTGAAACAGAAGCTATGTTAGAGTTAAACGCAAAGAAAGTGTTGAAATACGTTGCGTCTTTTGTTTGAACTACCGTGTCATGAGCGTTAACAGGTATGTTGTCAATACTAAAATAATCACACAGGTCAGCAGTTATTTTAACATCGTGTTTGTGCGCATAAAAAATGTTTTCAATATTTAATAATTCTTTAATTTGTTTACAAAATGGTTTAGTTAGAATTACGTCTCCTATGCCACTGTGATTAAAGAAAATAAATGGTTTATTCATATCTGCACAGTGGAAGGCAATAGGTGTTCATTTGTACGCTGTTTTATACTTGGCTCTGTGTGGCAACATCTTAAATTATATTTTTTAATGAGAGTGTTCAGCTTAAAATCAGCAGCTTCAAAGTTTTCTTGGTAGTCTTTAACAATCAATTTTGATGTTTTAAGGGGCAATATATAACAGTGTGCACATCTTGACAAATAATCTGGATGATAGTATACTGTTTTATTTGGTATTGTATCTGTGACAGATATGCCGCAACATGATCCAGGAAACAATATATCACCACTAACACCTTCAAACTCGGTTATACAATTTGCTATAAACTGAACAAAATCATCGGGCAATATCACATCATCCTCTAATATGCATACATAGGGAGAAGCATGATCAACCTGCTTAGCAATACAATATTCGTGTTTTTTGTACAAGGAATATTCGTTAATATTTTTAAAAGTGTGCATTGATGGCAGAGTTAGCTCATCTGGAAAAAAACCTGTAACCCATTCAACATTAATCTCTAATTCAAAAAAACGCTTATTCAATTCAGCATAACGTTTAGTGAGTAAAGGGTGATGAAGACAAAAAAACTTCATACATTAGTATAATATAAGTCTATAATTTTCAACATAGTTTTTTGAAGAGGTAGTAATATAATAATGTGTTGAAATTGACCCTAAAAATAGCTTTTGCGGACATGTGGGGGTATGTGGACAGATCGTCTGCAGGAGATTTATCTTATGAATTTAATCCCCATGACAATTATTTTACTGACTTGTTTGGTCTGAAATATAACGTTGTTATTGATCAAGCAAACCCTGATTTACTCCTATATAGCGTTTTTGGTAATAGCTACACCCAATACAACTGTAAGAAAATTTTATTCTCTGGTGAACACAAGACTCGCTCAAAAACGCATTTGTCACACTATAATGATTCTACTATAACTCTCTCCCATTATACAGATGAACAAAAAGAAATTTTTATGCCATTATGGGTTCTCCATACTAATTGGTTTAATAAGTCACAGCCTCGCTCGCTTCCAAGCAACCCGTGTTACAGTATAACATTAGATAAAATTACTAAAAATAGAGAACGCTTTTTGACAAATAGAAAATTTTGTTTGTTCCTTAATAATAATCCAATAGAAGACAGGCTACAGCTGTTTAATTTATTGCAACAAAAAATACAGGTTGATAGTTATGGTACCTTACATAATAATACCGGTAAAACACTACGGGGTACTCAGCAAGATAAAGTATTTTTACTTCATGATTATAAATTCAATATAGCTTTTGAAAACTGCTATCACTCAGGATATGTTACAGAAAAAATTATTGAACCGTTTGAGGCTGGTTGCATCCCGCTATACAATGGTGGAGAAAGAGTAAAAGAATATTTTAATGAAAAAAGCTATCTGTATTTAAAAGATTATAATACAATGGAAAAGTATGTTGCAGCTATATGTTCTTTGGCGGAAGATAGAGACAGATATGCACAAACAGTTTTAGAAAACCCTCTTAAGCTTGAAGCGATATATAGAGATTTTTCTCCGCAAATAATGCTTGAAAAAATTGAAAAAAAATTAAATTTATGAAACGTATAGGTTTTTATCAACCACATTTAGATATTCAGGGCACAGGTGTGAGTTATTTTGATTATGCATTCTATAACGAACTGGTATTAAAAAACAAATCAATCATGTTTTGTGACAAAAATGATCATAGAACACACCCATTAGCAGAAAAAAAATTTAAAGATGCAGTAGAAGTGGTTGAGCTGGAGGGGAGAGAGAATATGGCCCTATTAACACAGGCATGCAAAGAGAGAGAGATAGACGCTCTGTATATTCAGAAATGTGGTCGTCATGATGATGGCAGGTTTATTGATAGTATTCCGACCTTTATACATGTTGTAGGTGTGCAGCGTGACCCGCATGGCACAGTTTACGCATATGTAAGTAAGTGGTTAAGTGAGCATTGCAGTAATAATGAACTTCCCTTTGTTCCATACATCATTGACCTGCCTTCAATAGAAGAATCTTTTAGAGAGCAGCTCAAAATACCAAAAGATGCGGTAGTTTTTGGTCGTATTGGTGGACCATATGGTTGGAATATACCATTTGTAAATGACGTTGTAGAACAAATTTTAAAGCAAAAATCAAATTATTATTTTTTATTTGCAAATACAGATAGGTTCATATCACATGAAAGAGCACTATTTATTGAACCGTTTGCAGATTTAAAAACTAAGCGAAGATTTATTAATACGTGTGATGCGATGATACATGCTCGTAATGAAGGTGAATCATTTGGCGCTGCAGTAGGTGAGTTTTCGTTTTGTAATAAGCCGGTAATTACATTTGAAGGTTCGCCTGAGCGAAACCATATTATTACATTAGGGGATAAGGGCATATATTATAATAACAAAGAAGCTCTCTATAGTATTTTGAATAAATTTGTTATAGATACTAATAAAGATTGGAATGCGTATAAAGAGTTTACACCACAAGCAGTTATGCGACAATTTAATGATATTTTTATTGCAAAATTATAATGTTAGATATAATAACATATGGTTAAAGTTGCAATTTGTTTTTCAGGTACATTGAGAGGTTTTGATGCTTGTTTTCCAAAAATAAAAACCCATTTTATTGATGCGTGGAATGTTGAGCCTACTTATTTTTTTTACGGTCCAAAAGCAAAGTATCACGTTGGCGATATCTGTAAAGATATTATTTTTGAGTACGAAGAGCAAACACAGAAAACAATTTTACCTATAAACCCGGCTGGCTATGGCTGTCCATTAGAATATTTTAGCTGGCAATGGTATAATTCAAAAAAATCTTTAGAGCTTGCGTTTAATTTTTCTCAAGAATTTGACGCATATATGAGAATCAGAGCAGATATTTACCCGGTAGGTAGATCATCGTTTAATTGGGATAACTTTTATAAAAATTTATTATACTTGCCGGAAAAATTAAGCTTCGGTGGGGTTTGTGACAGAATTGGGTTTGGTTCTAAAGAAGTAATGAGTGTATATGCAAACTTTTATGGTAGTAATGAATTTTACAATGCAAACGGAAACTCTGAAACAAGAATGGCGGCTTATTTGAAAGCAAATAATATACCCATAAATCAAATTCCTCAACCTGTATTAGATTTTTGTCACAAAGATGAAAAACATGTTATACATTACCCAGGTCCGGAAATTGAAGAAAAATTGATTACTCTTGATAAGGAAATTTTAACAGACAAGAGTTTTGACAGAGTTTGGTGGAGGCAACCTATACCATATGCTAGTCTGGGTCCCGTTGGGAGAACAGCGTGAAGACGGTATTAATTAAACAGCCAAAAGGGTTGGGCGATATCTTTTTTTGTCAAAAAATAGCTAATAAGCTGGTGAGCTGTGGTCATAGGGTAATATGGCCAGTAATATTAAAGTATCTTTATATAAAAAGTTATTTGACTAACTCAGTTGAATATGTAGATGTAGATGGCGATTTTGATTACAAGTCTACATATGTAGCATGTGGTAAAGGAGAGATTTTAGAACAAGATTGTATTGTTCTTTCGACTGATGGGTGTAAGGAGTTAGGCGAAGCGGCTGGTGTTATGTTAAGCAAGTACAGGTTGGCAGGCTTAGGTCATGAAGACTGGTTAACCTATTTTAATTTTAACCGAAATTTAAACAGAGAGGATGATCTATTTAAACTTTTAAAGCTTAGCCAAAATGAAAAATATATAGTAGTTAACAGACAGATAGGGGGGCCTGGAGACGAGAGTAGTTGGCAATTTGAAGTACCGTCTACACTTAGACAGATAGAAATAAAAGAATATTCCACATTTACTATATTTGATTGGTCAAAAGTGTTAGAAAACGCTACTGCATTTTATACCATGGAAACATGCATATCATATATAATTGAAAAATTAAACACAAATGAAACAGATTATGTAATGTATCATAGATCACCCTCAACAAGTTCAAATTGTAAAGAATTTTCGTCAATTTATAAGAAACCAATAAAACATGTAGGGTGTGAAAGCATAACTCGTTTATAATGAAAGCTGCTGCAATTGTATGTAGGAATGACAACTATGGTGGTAATTTACATTATAGAGCAAAGCTATGTTTGAATAATTTATCAACTGTATTTGATAAAGTATATGTGGTTGATTGGAAGAGTGTTAATAATATTACATTACTCGAATCTATGAATTATAAAAAAGATAATGTAATTGATATAAAAGTAACTAAAGATATTATTAATAAAAAATTTCCCCATCTTATAAATTACCCGATAGTAGAGAGTATAGGTCGAAATATTGGTATAAGGCAAGCTATAAGTGATAATAATGATTGGATATGTTCCACAAATATAGATATTTTAGCTGAACCTTTTAATGAAAATACGTTAGATCTAGACACTCTATATACAGTAAGAAAACGCCATATATCAAAGGAAAAATATGAATGTGCGGATTTTACGTTTGATATGGTATTGCTAGAAAAAGAAACATTACATCGAGCGGTGTATGCATCCCACGGTGGGCAAGCATTATGGGATTCTGGTGATATATGGTCCATAGCGGTGGGATGTGGTGATTTTCAGCTTGCCCATAAAACATTGTGGAATCATATGAGAGGGTTTGAAGAAGAGATGTACGGTAGATCTTATGCAGATTCTAATTTAATGAAGCGTCCTATTTTAATAGGAAAAAAAACAGCTGAACTAGATGTCGGCGTCTACCATTTAGATCATAGTAATCAGTCATTTAGAGAGCCAGGCGAAGCCTTGCCAGTTAATGATAGAGTAAAATATGTTAATAACTTTATACATTCAACCAATACTGAAAGCTGGGGAACGTTAGGGGATATTTAAAACTTGATAATTTTAAATGCCTTATTCAATATCATTATAATATCCTTCTATAATTTCTATGAAAAAAATTATTGTTACCACAACTGTTAATGAGCCGACTCTTGCAACATTAAAATTTTGTGAAATAGCGCGTACTAGAAATTGGCAGTTTATTATTGTAGGTGACACAAAAACTCCTCACGATTTGTATTATAAATTAGAGAAAGAATACAAAAAGGTATCTTATCTTCATCCGAATACACAAGAAAAGCTCTATCCCGAATTGAGCAATATTATTGGGTGGAAAACCATTCAGCGTAGAAATATAGGTTTTGTTCATGCTTATCGTTTAGGTGCAGATATTATGGCAACGGTAGATGATGATAATATACCGTATAACCATTGGGGTCAAAATTTATACATTGGTCAAGAGATAGATTGTGATTATTATACTACAGAATATCTTGTTTTTGACCCTCTATCTGTTACAAATCATAACCATTTATGGCATCGAGGCGTCCCTATAGAAATAGTGCCTTATAAAAATAAAATAACATATGCAGGTAAAATAAAGAGAAAAGTATTAATACAAGCTGACCTTTGGGATGGAGATCCGGATGTAGATGCAATTGCGCGTCTGTCTCATATGCCTTTAGTAAAGTTTGATACAACACACCCTTATTGTGGTAATAGAATATCCCCCTTTAACAGTCAAAATACATTTATATCGAGAGAGGTAATGCCTCATTACCCGGTTCTTCCTTATGTAGGAAGGATGGACGATATTTGGGCTGGGTATCACGTGCAAACCATATTTAAAAACAATTTAATTTACACACCAGCATCCGTGTATCAGGATCGCAACAAACAAGATTTAATTACTAATCTCGAGAAGGAAGTGATAGGTTATCGTAATACATATAGCTTTGTTTTGTCCAATTGTAATTATGATTGTAGTTTTGTACCGGAAAAAACCCGCGAATTTTTGGCTATTTTTAGAGATCAATTCAAATCTTGATACTAAATTAAATAGTAATATATACTAAATGAAAAGAGTTCTTGTTTGTGGTGCAGGTGGTTTTATAGGTAATCACCTAGTAACGCGGCTAAAGACTAGGGGCTATTGGGTAAGGGGCGTTGATATTAAAGAGCCTGAATATAATAAAACGGACGCAGATGATTTTGTTGTTGCAGATTTAAGAAACCAGGCTGGTATTAAGTCGTTGCTTTATGATTACAAAAAACCGGTAGATGTAGTTTACCAGCTTGCAGCCGATATGGGTGGAGCGGGTTATATCTTTACTGGTGAACATGATGCGGATGTTATGCATAATTCAGCTACTATCAATTTAAATATTGTTGATGCGTGCCGTGAGTATGATATAAAAGATATTTTTTATAGTAGTAGTGCTTGCATGTATCCTGAGCACAATCAATTAGATCCAAATAATCCAAATTGTGAAGAAAGTTCTGCATACCCGGCAAACCCAGATAGTGAATACGGTTGGGAAAAACTTTTTAGTGAACGTCTATATTTATCGTATAACAGAAATTATGATCTTAATAGTAAGGTTGCACGATTTCATAACATTTACGGTCCAAGAGGATCATGGAATAATGGTAAGGAAAAAGCTCCTGCTGCAATTTGCAGAAAAGTAGCACAAGCTGTTGATGGCGGTGAAATTGAAATTTGGGGTGATGGTGAGCAGACCAGAAGCTTTCTTTACATAGATGAATGTTTAGAAGCTGTAGATAGATTAATGGAATCCGATTTTAACGGGCCTGTAAATATAGGATCAGAAGAAATAGTTACTATTAATCAGCTTGTAGATATTGTTAGCGAGATAGCTGGGAAGAAATTAGTAAAAAAACATATCAAAGGGCCGACGGGGGTAAGAGGTAGGTGTTCAGATAATAAATTAATTAAAGAAAAATTAGGCTGGTCACCGACACAAAAATTAGTTGACGGTCTTAAGATTACTTACGAGTGGGTTTCAAAAATGAATCATGGAGCTGCTGGGAGTTGAACCCAGGTCTTAAATACTTTCATTCATAAACACTACAAGCTTATCTTAGTTGAGCTTCATAGTACATTGAACTAAGCAAAACATACTATATATAGTAATTTTATACGCTTGGCAGGTAATTACTATAACACACCAAGTCAGAGATTTGTAACACGTCTTACCTTACCAATCTCAATCTACAATAAGACGATCGAGCATTAAACTAGCTCGAGTTCGGCTTCTGCATCTACAAAGCCATGCTGAGCAAGAATTGCATCAGCCTCTTTGAGACTCATCGCCATGTCGAAGTTGTCTTCGGCATTTATAGGTTTGCTATTGTTAACCGGCATGCCCCGGTGCTTGCTTTCATGAATTACAATATTCAATCGAATCCATTCAGCCCCATGTGAAAGAACTTGGCGGAGGCTGGATTTGAACCAGCGATCTTGACGTTATGAGCGTCACGAGTTACCAGACTTCTCTACCCCGCTATATTATTTATAAAGGAAAAATAATGAATATCAACTGTTTATTAAGTTACCGACTTGTCTAAAAGGAATTGGACGGCCGTCTTTATCTTCCACTATGATATTATTATCATAATAGCCAGCCATGTAATTACCGTGACCAGATCTTGAACCATGGTACCATATTGGGTGTATTGTTTTTCTCTCACCATTAACAATTAATACTCTTATTCTATTATGAGAATTACGTCTATTTGCACCTGATGCTATTTTAGCCGCGGCCATATATTATATAGTCCCAGTTATTTCAATAACTGGTTTATTTTTAGATAAAGCTGCAGTTTTTGCGAATTCACCTTTTAACGTGACAATAGCCGCACATTCTCTCAATATAAAAAAGTCAATAAAACTTTTTTTAAACCCATCAAATGAACAGCCCAACCTATCTATATGTTCAGAACTACCTTCAGTAGTAATAAATTTCAATTTATTTTCTGAACAAAAATCTAAAAATTCTTTACTGTCTGAACAAATAAAAATATTATCAGTTTTAGTTTCATTTTTTATTCTTAAAATTTCTTCATACACATAATCATACGATACAATTTTATTAAAATCTGGATCTCCTGCCCAATTGGCTTGTGAGCCACCAAATCTACAGCTTATACCTAAAGTATTGGGTTGAATAAATTTTTCTAAACCATCATAATTAAACTTAAATATCTTTTCAAACGTTTCAGCAAATGATAGATTAAAATAGTTCAAAAAATTAATATTTGTTTTTATAGAAACAATATCATTGGTAAAAATATTGTTTAATTGTTTATTTTTTAACGCAGGTACAAATTGATTAAAGTTGTCATTGTCAATTAGAAAATATTCTCTGTATGAGCCCTGTATTGGTTTAGGTCTCCAATCTATATCGTTGGGTTGTAAGATTGTTATTAGTTTGTAAGGGAACGTCCAATTAACAAAAAACGTTCTATTTAATTCTTTTGCTAAGCCGTAACAGGATAGTAGCCCTTTAAATCTATCAGCCAATCCCCCGGCAGGCGGGGCGGTACAGTTATATATCAGATAACTCATACATAATATTAGCTAAATTTATATAAAAAGCCAAAAAAATACCGAGTATTACCTCGGTATTTAAATCTGCGAAACCGTCGCAGGCGGAGGAATTAGGCAACCTGCAAACCGCTCCTGCGAATGGCGCGGGTCAGATCACGAGCATCCACGCGGCGAATGCGCGTAGCATGTTGATTCCTCGGCTCGAGAACACGAGCACGCTTCACGGTAAACTGACCGTTACGAGAACGCTCAATCTTAACGTAGAACGTCTTCGGCCGAAGATCCTTATTGGTATAATCAATTGACATATTCATTCCTCCTTTCATACATTGATAATAACATATGCATACCATAAATCAACATAGAATGAATGAAAGACTAAATAATTTTATGAAAGATTGTGCCTGGGTTAGAGCTATTTTATATTTTTTAATTGCAGCTATACCTGCATTTATGGTAGATCTGGGTCAATATAAATCATTTAGTGAAATTACAGATATTTCTTTGGCAATTATTATTGCCAATTTTGTTTTGCAAGGTTTAATAGCTGTAAGAGCATTTATTGATCAATCTATTAGTCGAACAAAAGAGAAAAAAGATTCTAAAAAAGTAGAATTACTAAATGATTAAACTAAGTATTTTTATGAATATATTTTTACCTTTAGCTCTTGTCACAATTTTAGCGGGTTGTACTACAACAAACCCGGGTGGTGATAGTCAGACCGGTGGCACAACAATTACACCTAGGCAGGCTGTAGAAAATGCCCTACCCTATATTGCACCAGCAGTGACTCTAGCTTGTACAGTGGTTTTAGAACAAGCAGTATCTTCAGAGGATAGAATAGAAAAGGCCCGTATGATTAATCATGTTGCAACAATAGTAGAAGGCTTAACGCGTGGAACAACTCCGACACCAGATCAATTACAAAAGGCCTTATTGGACTATCTTCCCGCTGAAAAAACACACTGGGCCAAATATATTACAGTTGTAAAAGATATCTATGCAGCACAATTTACAAAGCTTGACGGTGATGCAAAGCTTGGTATTGATGTTCTTAATGCAATTGCTAAGGGCTGTAAGACAGCTACCGACGAATACGTAAACTAATGCCTGGTATAGCTGAAGCAATTATAGGCGCCATTTCTGGAATATTTCAAGCTATAAACAATTTTTTTGGTCATAAGAATACTAAAGAAATGAAAGACCGACAGATTAAACAAAAAGAGACAGACTTTCAAAATAAATTAGAAAAAGCAATTAAGGAAAAAGACATTGAAACACTTCGTAAGCTTTTATCTGAGTAGTTTTTTACTTGTTGGGTGTGCAACAATTACCCCTGATAAGGTAAATGACAATACAGCGTCTTTTGATTCATCTACACCAGTAAATTATGACAATTTAAATTCTGGAATTATAGGGTTTACTGACGAAGGTAGCGGTATAATTACCACATTCGGTATTAATAGATATAACAATTTAATAGAACAATATAAGATAAGATTTAAAGAATTTAAAGGTGTTGATTTAAAACAAAATGATGGTATCTCAAACTACGTAGATAAGCATGGTAATGTTCTCTATAAAATAGATGCACAACATTTTGTTTATTATGGCGTATTAAATTCATGGCGAAAAGATGGTGTAGAGTCAGACTCTTTATGGGATAAAACAAAAAATTTAATAAAATGAAACTACTAGTATTTCTAGTCGCTATATTACTAAGCTCATGTGTGCCAGTAAAAGAATCAGAGGAATATCAGACAAAATATTCTGATGTTCCTACAATGCAGTCTGCAGAGGACGCGGCGACTGGCCAATTATTTAGAGACTAGTATGGGGTGGTCTTCAAGAGATAATAATCTACGTAGAAACACTAATAATCGTAAAAATTACAAGCCTATAGAACAAGAACCACCAGTTAAAACAATGCCTTTAATATTAAATAGCAATACTAAATTGACACAACTAGATGAGCGTAGTGCAAAAAATGTTGCCACTTTACATTCGAAGGTTCAACAGATCTTTACAAATTGGATTATTGAAAGTCAAGTCTTAGCAAAAACCCTTGGCTATGAATATAAAGCAATATCGGGTAACAGAACATGGGAAGAGCAAGCTAAAATATATGCCCAGGGCAGGACAAGTCCTGGTAAAATAGTGACAAATGCAAAACCAGGCTATAGTAACCATAATTATGGTATTGCGGTTGATATGGGAGTTTTTAAAAACGGTAAATATTTGGACAGCATAAACCCCTCTGAGTCAGAAGCCTTTCATCGTAAAGCGGCAACAATAGCCGAAAAATATAATATAGAATGGGGTGGTAGCTGGAAAAAATTTAAAGATTATCCCCATTTTGAGTACAAGACAGGTAGATCACTATCACAAATGCGTCAATTAGTCTCTGAAGGAAAAGATATCCTGGGTTAAATATTATTGGGTCATGTATTAAAAAGTTGGGTAATGCTCCCAATCTAACACCATAGCTTTACTACAATAAAAAAAATAGCGGTTTCGACGACACCGAAAAACGTTTGCTAGGATATGGTGGCGATTACGTTCACAACCCTCGCACACAACCACCTAGCAATCAATGTGAACTATAGTAATATAAGATATAGAAACAGAAAAGCAACTACCAATGTCGAATTATATTAGCAATAATAAACCCGCATGTTATAATATTAATTAGAACTATAAGAGTACGAATGATTAAACTAATATTTGCATCTCTTACTTTAAGAGTAGGTATTTCAGGCTTATCACAATCTGTTAACCCTACTCTGTGATCAATAGTACGGGACCATATCAGCCAAATTTTGGTAAATACTCTCCTCATTCTATAGTTTTATTATTACGCTCAACTTCGCCTAAAAACGATACTAATGTCTCTGATATATTATATCTCATCTTACTTACCTTATCTTCAGAACTCAAATACCCTCCTTTAAGATATCTATACGTTTGATCTCTACAAATCCTACGAAATTCACCTACACATTGTTTTAGTTCAAAAAATTCTTCTTCGTTCAAAGTTACATCTCTAAAGGTATAGTTCACTAAGTAATTATATGCTAGATAAAATTAAAAGCCATTTTAATAAAAGCTATAATCTAATATTCTGGGTATTATTTGCCCCAGCTATGATTATTGTTTTTAGTGGTATATATGATTTATACGTGAACTATTTTGATGAATTAACCAGAGAGCATCATATGGGATTTTTTCTTAGATTCTTTTTTCCGCTTTCTCTAGCTACTCTTGTAACAGCTTTAGAAAGAAGACAGAGGCTAAGAAGACTAGCTCTGACGAAAAATATTGAAAAATACCTAAAATCTTAATCTTTAAATCTTTCACGAAGATAAAAAATATAAATTAATACTGCAGCACATATTAATATTGTTGATGTAGTCATCTTATTATTTTATCACAAAAGCTTAAAGCGGCAACTTTAGCAGTTTCTAAATCTTTATAATCTCCTACATTAACACCTGAGCATGATACGGAAAATTTTTCTTTATTAAACTTAGATATTACGATATAAAAGCACTTATAGTCTTTAAAATACCATTGATTTTTTAAATCATTTTCAGTCCATGAAGAGCTGTCTATTACCTTTAATCGCCTTTTCTTTGAAAGTTTAAATCTTCTCCTTTCTCCTATGTGATTATAGTTTAAGTTGTAATCAACGTCCATTATTCATTTATCCGTTCGTAGAATTTATTTTCAAAAAATACAGCATGTGTAATACCACCGGATGCATCAAATAAATGTCTAGTAAGAACACCAATTTTTTTTGCTTCGTTTTTTGAAATTATTGTATCTGTATCCCCGGGGTTTATACATGTCGACGTCTCAAATTTTATTTTTGGATAATGATCTAGTAATAATTTATTGTGATAATCTAGCATATACTCTTCCCTGTTCATATATTAATCCCAGAGATTTACAAAATATATACTTAATAATTTTAACCCTCTTTTATGTCTTTTATATCTTTCTTTATAATTTTGTTCATTAAATAATTCTTCTCCACAATCGTCCTCATCTAAAACAAATTTAAATGCAAAAATAATATCATCAAGAATATTTTTCCATTCTTCTTCGGTAAATGCTGCAGGTATATCGTCGTCAACAAATACTTCATCTTTTGTTAATTCAATTATATTACCAAACCTATCTTCTCTATGCCACTTTATACTGGTACCATGAAATTCCTTTCTCATAGCTGTAAGAACAGGTATAGATTTTCTTGCAATATACCATGCAGCATTCCATTTGTCTAAATCATCAAACCCTCGTGTGTGCCGTTGAATAAAATATTTGATATTAAAATATAAGTTTGTAGTTAATATATAATACCAGCTAGTAACAAAAAGACATATTTTATCTATAAATTTATTTTTAAAATAAATATGTTCATCAGAGCCCATAATCTGATTAATTTTTTCCCCGAGTTTATCGTTTATTTTTTTATCAATAGTCACAGTGTTTTAGTACAGTGTTTTAGTTATGCTAATCCCGAACCCCAATAAGACAGCTGTAAAAATTTTACCATAATCATATTTTTCGAAGCTTAATTCAGTTTTTAATTGAAAGCTTATCCCTGTCCATATATTACCTTCTTCAGGGGTATTGGTAAACAATCCAACTTTGCCAAAAGGCAGATACAAAGTAATAAAAATATTGTTGTACCACAATTTAATGACATTAATATTAATTCCAAATTTCATTTGAATATGCAGTCTATTGTTGTCGTGGTGCCTCCAGTTGTTGTGGTGTTGTTTACTTTAGTTAGAGTGAAGCTACCATCTTTATTATTTTTAAAGACTATATTATCATTTATAGAACATCCAAGATGTTTAATAATATTTTTAGGCAAATTTAAATAAAATGTTTTTTTATTATTACAATATTTTACTGTTAACATTTGCATACTGTATTATATGCTATTTTATAGTAATAATCAACTGTAGTTTAAACAGCTCTAAACAAAGGAATATACAAGGTTTCACCGTTCACTAATACAGAGATTCCTGAGGTTGTTTGGGTTAAAGTGAGCCCTGTAGTAACTGAAGCAGCAGAATTTGGAAAATTATAAGTAGTATCAATTAAATTGGTAAAATCTGCAGAAGTTGGAGCATCACCTGATTCAAATCTTGATTTAAGATAATTTATTGACTGAATTGACATGTATTATTTATTATACGCCATGCCAACGATACGTCTGTTTTATTATAAAATGACAAAAAGATTGTATGATTTTTATAGAGAAAAATACTAATGGGTTATATGTTTCTTTAAGAAGAGGGTAGTACCATTTTGAAACAAACTCATGTTTCTTTTTTTGTCTGATATTATTATCTGTATCCCACTTTTCTTGTTGTTTAATACGTTTTTTAGCATCTTTTTCAGATTCAATCTTTGCCCCTCTTAGTTCTATTTTTGAAACTTTACCTTTAATAGCAGTAATAGAAAAACTCAATTCAACATATCTACCGCAAATTATATCATTTGTGTAGATTTCAAATGTATTAGTAAATGATGTTTTTACTAGTACAGGCTTGCGCTCAGCTACATATCTTGAAGCAGGGTATTTATAATTAAGACCTCTTGCTTTTAATTTAAAGTAAACCCTTTCTAGAAAGGATCTATTATTAAACCAGCCAGTTTTAAAAGATACAGCAGATATTTTTTTACCGGTTGGTTTATACTCTGTAACAAAAATCTGGCCTTTATTATTTATAATATATGTTGAAAGTAGATTGTCCAAGTCTTTTGTTTGAAATTCAGAAGGGATAGTAGCTTGACACAAATCGAGATATTTTTGAACATCTTTTGGAAGATTAGGCAATTTTAAGTTTTCTATTACTACTGTATCGAACATTCCCATATATTATTATATTCAGACTCTATAATAAAACCACTAAATAATTGTACGAAACTTAAGCGTGTTTTTAAATGGTTTGCTGTAATAGGCTTGTTTTTAACAACAGTCTACATAAGCTTGGAGACTGGCTATCATCTAGGTAAAAACAGTATTTTTAAAACTTATGATTATACTAAATTACCAAATTCCTGTTTTTTAGAAGCACTAATTCACGCTTCAAGAGCAAACCTAGTCTTAAAATCTGAAACCAGTCCTAACATTTATTCCTCTATTTTTGGATATACCTATAAACACGAAGATGACATTATTTTAAATGGTAAAAAAGCTGCACTTGTTTTTGGCCATGCCGTTTGTATATTTGAATATAAAAATAAATTGTGGGTGTATGATACTAATCATGGAACTATGTATGTAGGTATTAAAGGAAATAAATTAGACTATACTAACATAATGAAAAAATGGACGGAAGATACTTACAAAATTAAAATAGAGAAATGTTTCGTACTTGATGACTGGGCACTTCCAGCTAATATTACTGATCATCAATAGTAGCAAGCTGTTGTAAATAACAATCACGCTCTTCAGGATGCTCTATTAAACCTTGATTCAAGTTCATCAATCGCATGTTGTTGAGTTGTTGCTGTTGTAACTCTACAGAAAGTTTATTAAAATCTGATTCATAATTTTCTGATAATCTTTTTGCCTTAACTTTACCGTAACCTGCTAATCCTTCTATATTATCAGATGCATCACCTATGATGCTCTTATATAATAAATATTTGTCTATTGATACAGGAAAGTATTGATCAAAATTTTGCAGATTAATCACAATTTTTTTAATGGGCGAATATAGATCCACCTTTGAGTTAATTAATTGAGCCATGTCGTTATCAGTAGATACAATTGTCTTTGTACCTTCTAAATAATTGCAAAGGAATGCTATTACATCATCTGCTTCTAGTATACCTGGAAACATGAGATGAATACCTTGTTGTTGCATGGTATTATGAATTTCATCTTCTGCGGCATGCACAGTTTCCCACATGCTACTATCTCTATTTTGTTTGTAATTCTGCTCTTGACGACGATAATTCTTTTTGCCATGTATTAGTCGTTTATCAGATACTGCATAAGTTACATCTGGTTCAAACATGCGCAAATATTTGTTAATGCTGCGCATGTAAACGCTTACCATGTCATCATTGTTTGTGTTTCTTAGAACATGATAAATGCGGTACAACAAATTGGTTGCATCAATAATAAGAACGCGGTTCACTGCTTGCTTTCAAGTAACAACTGTTTCTGCATGCGCTTGATAGCTCTGTCTTTGGCTTTCAATTCCACTTCCCATACAACTGGCAAACCATAATCTGAAGGCAAATTTTTAGCGTAGTCTGCATGTTTGCGAGTACCGTTAATACCTTCTGAATAATGAAAGATAGGCATGGTACCGCGCCAAGTCACATATGCTGCTTCAAATGCTTGACGGTGGCTCAAACCATCTGATAACATTTCATGATGTAAATTGTCATATGTAATAGGAATACCCTCTCTAACATGAAAATAAGTAATAAGATTTTTTATACTCCACACACCTTTCTTATTATCATTGTTCTCAAATACCAAGCGTTTGGTAACGCAAGTCGGACATTGTTTCAAGCTTTGCATCACATTGCTATAGATTATTTCAGGATCACCATCTTTGCGAATATGAATATTCAGAGGAGCTTCATATGATTCAGGTAAATCAAGCAATTCAAACACAAGTGCATGAGCAATTAAGTCACGAATACTGTTGGCAATTACTTTGGGGTTTTCAGAAGTTAAACTTATAAATTCAGAAGGATGAGCTGAAAAACGCAACCCTGAATTTTTCATAGCTATTTTTGCTTCATTTATAGCATGCATCATTTCATCGTGCATGGGTAATGAGTGAAAATCTAGTTTAAGATCCGGATGGTTTATTACTGGAATAAGATCACTGCCAATACGCAAACCTGCAAGATTCATATCTCTGCATAATTCAACTGTGGTCTTAAGAGTTTGAAAATTAATAATTATGCGTTCACAAAGAGTTTTAAGAGCTTCATCTCTGGGTTTTTTTTTGAACTGCGTAACAGTCATCATTCTAAACTTGATGCCTTTGTCATTGAGCACATTGCTTTGACAGCATAGCGATAAGTTCATTAATCAAATATAATGGAAATTATAAAACAATCAACTAGTACGGTGTTGTAAGAGAGGGATTTGGACTAATGAGAGGATTAACAGGGGGTATAGGGGCTGCTGTGGCTTGAGTGTCGGCTACAGCTTTAGAGCCTGCAGCAGTATCTACTTCTTCCACAGAAATGTCAGTCAATTCATTAATACCCAGGGCGGCAAGATTTACTTTATTTTCTTCAACATAAAGAGTAACTGTATTATCTCCAATTCTAATAATAACAGGGGTAGTATGGCCTTCTACAGTTAAGATTAATTCTCCAGACGAATTTTTTGAGAAAGTTAGCTTAATACCATCTTCACTAAAAACATAAACTGAAGAAACTATTAACAAAATTAACGCTAAGATAGTAGTTTTCATATGTTATATTAGACAGTTAAAACTGAAAAT
>Ga0194133_10000246_pt1:0-67500 | contig 114924 bp, 107 predicted proteins | sample TA2KigOf40mmetaG_FD_155448 | JGI IMG/M metagenome (GOLD analysis project Ga0194133, IMG submission 155448) | Freshwater microbial communities from Lake Tanganyika, Tanzania - TA2015055 Kigoma Offshore 40m | ecosystem: Environmental > Aquatic > Freshwater > Lake | place: Tanzania: Lake...
CCGGCTGGCTGGTCTGCCCACCGGGCAGCGCCCACCGGCCGACCGTGCGCCACGGTCGCGCGCTGGTGCTCTACCTGCTGCCCAAGGGCCGCATCGAATTCACCGCCTGAAGGACGCACCAAGAAGGTCCTGGCTGCCCGCACCGGGCCCACCCCACCCTACCGAACGACGAGGAGAACCCCATGAACACCACCGCCCCCGGCACACCCTTTAACTTCGCCCAGCACCTGCTCGATCTCAATGCGGCCCGACCCGAAAAAACAGCCTTCATCGACGATGTCGGCCGCCTCAGTTATGGCCAGTTGAGCGAGCGCGTGCGGCGTCTGGCCGCCGGCCTGCTGGCTCTGGGCCTGCGCCGCGAAGAACGGGTGTTGCTGCTCATGCATGACAGCAGCGACTGGGCCGTCAGCTTCCTGGGCGCCCTGTATGCCGGCGTGGTGCCCGTGGCCGTCAACACACTGCTGACCGCAGACGACTACGCCTACATGCTGCAAAACAGCCGCTCGCAGGCGGTGTTGGTCTCTGGCGCTTTGCTGCCCACTTTGCGCCAGGCCCTGGCACAAGGCGGCCACGAAGTGCGGCATCTGGTGGTCGCGCAACCGAACGGCGACCTTGGCGCGCAGGCCACCGCGTTCGAGTCGCTACTAGCGGCCAACGCGCCCCTGCCCCAGTGCGCCAGCACCGGGGCCGATGACCCGGGCTTCTGGCTCTATTCGTCAGGCTCCACGGGCCGCCCCAAAGGCACGGCGCACACCCACGCCAACCCCTACTGGACGGCCGAGCTGTATGGCAAGCCCGTCCTGGGTCTGAAGGAGTCGGACATCTGCTTTTCAGCGGCCAAGCTGTTTTTCGCCTATGGGCTGGGCAATGCGCTGTCCTTCCCCTTGAGCGTCGGCGCCACTGTGGTGCTGATGGCCGAGCGGCCCACCCCCGAGGCGGTGTTCAAGCGCTGGCTCGAGCACAAGCCGACTGTCTTCTTTGGCGCGCCCACGGGTTTTGCGGGGATGCTGGTCTCGCCCAAGCTGCCCACCCGAGACGCGGTGGCGCTGCGCATGTGCTCATCGGCGGGAGAAGCACTACCGGCCGACCTGGGCGAGCGTTTCACCCGGCACTTTGGGATCGAGATCATCGATGGCATCGGCTCGACCGAAATGCTGCACATCTATTTGTCCAACCGCCCCGGACAGGTACGCTACGGCACCACCGGCTGGCCCGTACCGGGCTACGACATTGAACTGCGCGGTGACAACGGCGGGGCTGTGCCCGACGGTGAGCCCGGCGACCTCTACATCAAAGGCCCGAGCGCGGCCCTGATGTACTGGGGCAACCGCGAGAAATCGCGCGAGACCTTCCAGGGTGCCTGGACCAAGAGCGGCGACAAGTATGTGCGCAATGCCGACGGCACTTACACCTATTCGGGCCGCAGCGACGACATGCTCAAGGTCAGTGGCATCTATGTTTCGCCCTTTGAAGTCGAGGCCACGCTGGTGCAGCACCCGGCCGTGCTGGAGGCCGCGGTGATCGGCATGGTGGATGAGGAAGGCCTGACCAAGACCCGCGCCTTCGTGGTGCGCAAGGCCGGTGCGGCGGTCGATGAGGCCGCGCTCAAGGCCTTCGTCAAAGAGCGCCTGGCGCCTTACAAATATCCGCGCCGGATCGACTTCATCGAGGAGCTGCCCAAAACGGCGACCGGCAAGATTCAGCGCTTCAAGCTGCGTGACATGCAGGCGGCCAACGCGTGAGCTCCGCAACCGGTCGGGCCGAGATCGTCTGGAACCAGGAGCCGGTGGCCATCGAATACCAGTGGGTGAACGCCGCGGCCCCGGGTCCGTTGATGGTCTTTCTGCACGAGGGGCTGGGCTCGGTCTCGATGTGGCGCGATTTCCCCGCCACGCTATGCGCCAGACTGGGCTGCCGTGGACTGGTCTATTCGCGGCCCGGCTATGGCCGCTCGAGCCCCCGATCCGCCGATGAACGGTGGCAGCCTGACTACCTGGAGCGCCAGGCGCGAGAGGTGCTGCCGGCCCTGCTGCGGGTCCTGAGGGTGCAAGAGCCGGTCTGGCTGCTCGGGCACAGCGACGGCGGCTCGATCGCATTGCTGAGCGCCATCATCGAAGCGGAAAAGGCCAGCCAACCCGGCGCGCCCGCGCCCAAGGGGCTGGCCGGCCTGATCGTGATGGCCCCGCATATCTTGGTCGAGACCCTCTCGGTGCGCAGCATCGAACAGACCCGACAGGCCTACCTGGACGGCTCCCTGCGCGAAGGCTTAGCGCGCCATCACGAGGACCCGGAGGGCGTCTTCTGGCGCTGGAACAATGTATGGCTGTCCGATGCGTTCAGCCGCTGGACCATCGAATCGCGCCTGCACCCGATTCGAGTGCCGCTGCTGGCGATACAAGGTCTCAACGACGCCTACGGCACCCTCGAGCAAATTCAGGGCATCGCCCGCCGCGTGCCGCAAACACACCTGCTCGAGCTACCCGACTGCGGTCACTCACCGCATCGCGATCAACCGCAAGCCCTGATTGAAGGTATCGCCGGGTTCTTCAGCACCCAGGGCCAGCTATCGCATTGAAGGCCGGCATCACCACGGCCCGTAGTAATTGACCACACCCCGCCACAGCCGGTCGCGCTCGCGGCCCATCGAGGTCTGGCCTGTGGAGGCGGTGGCATTGGCCGCCAAGTGCACCATCACCAGTTTGCGGGCCGGATCGACAAAGATGGCCTGCCCGTACACACCGAGCAGGGCGAAGCGGCGGTTGGGCCCAGGGAATGTCCAGGTCTGGTACCCGTAGCCGAGATAAGGCGTGGCCTTCATGGGGCTGAAAGCCGGCGGCTGCTGCCGCCAGTCGGTCGCCTCGATGAGGAAGCTCGAGGGCACGATCTCGGCCAGATCAGGGCGGTCGGGCCGCCTGCCATCGTGAGCGAGCAGCAGGCCCAGCCGCGCATAGTCCCTGGCCGTTGCGTTGAAGTTACCGCCAGCTCGCTCCAGACCGGAGGCATCGGCACGCCACAGGGAAGAAGTTTCCGCACCCATGGGCTGCCACAGCCGCGACTCCAGATAGGCGCTCAAGGACTGTCCTGTGGCACCCCGCAGCACCACGGCCAGCATATCGGTTTCTGCGCTGGCGTAATTGAAGACAGTACCGGCCGGATGAAGGCGTTCGGTGATGGCCCGCGCACCGCCGGCAACGCCATCGCGAAAGGCGGCTGCCCCATAGCGGGCCAGATCGTCTTTGCCATCGTAGCGCTCCTCGAACTTCGCGCCCGAGGCCATGCGCAAGAGATGCCGCACCGAAGTTTGGCCGTAGAGCGTGCCCGCCAACTCGGGCGCGTACGACTGGGCCAGATCGTCAAGCGAGCGGATCTTGCCCTCACGCAGCGCAATGCCCACTGCCAGCGCGGTAATGGTCTTGGCCTTCGAGTTGGAGAGAAAGCGGTGTGTGGGCTTGCGGTCGTATTGATAACGCTCGACCTGGATCGCGCCGTCTTTGATGATGATCAAGGCCATCACCCGCTGGCGCTTGAAGTAATCGTCAATGCTCAAGCCGTCCTCGTTGGCAGTACGCCAGCGGTAGGCAGGCTCCCGGTCCGCTCTTTTCAAGATCCAGGGCTCCGCCGCTGGCTGCATGACATTGGCCTTGCCGTTGTGTATGCCGGCTATCTCACCCTGATGGGTAAACGATCCCACCCGCATGCACTCGTCAAAAAACCAGTTGTTGACCCGACCCGCCTGGCCAATGGGATAGCCCCGGTCCTTGCACAGCGCCTGCGTATCAGGTTCAGCGTGGACCGAAACAGCCCACAGCGTCAAAGCTGTTGCAAATATCCTTCGCAGTGTGCGCTTCATCGTCGTCTCCGTTGTAAGGTGGCTTTCTCAGGCATCGGGCTTGATATGAAAGCGCGGATAGATGCGCGCCACCATAGGGCCCCTTGGATCCCAGGCCAGGCAACCGCCCAGGGCCGCCGGAGGCTGCTCTCCACGCTGCCCTTGGGTCCAGGGCGCCAGGCTTTGAAAGGCCACCGTCCCCATGTTAAACAACAGCTCGCGCAGATGCGCGCACCCGCGCACCTTGCCCAGGCGCTCCTCGATGGCAGCCCGCCAGCCCTTGCGCAAGGAGCACCCGACCACGCTTTGCATCGGTGCCCGGGCCGCCTCGCATTCGCCGTGCGGCATGTGGTCCATGCGGACTTCGACGGCACGCACGATGTAGTCGCCGTCTATGCTCAGCCGTATCAACATGCCGTGGATCGGAGCGCCAGCCTCCCAACGCCCCTCCCCCTCGATGGTCAGAGGCTCGGGCTTGGTATCAATCAACCGGGCCTCGATATCGTAGAGGCCATCCTCCCGCGCATAGCCCTCAAAATGAACCAGGCGGGTGTGCACCAGGCGGCGCGCAAGAGGGGGCGAGACAGACATAGGCTCTAGAGGGGCTTGCCAATGCTCAGGGCCACATCGGCCACACCCTCGATCCGGCCGCTCAGGCGGTCGCCGCTAAGCACTGCAGCCACGCCCTCGGGGGTGCCGGTGTAGATCAGATCACCGGCCTGCAAACGATAAAAGCGCGAAAGATCGGCGATGATTTCCCGCACGCCCCAGATCAGCTTGTCGATATTCGAGTGCTGCCGGGTCTGGCCGTTGACCTGCAAGGAAATGGCCGCCCGTTCCAACACACGGCCCGGCATGGGAACGATCTCGGAGCACACCGCCGATTCCTCGAAGTCCTTGCCCAGATCCCAGGGGCGCCCCTTGTCGCGAGCCAGCAGTTGCAAATCGCGGCGCGTCATGTCCAGGCCACTGGCGTAGCCAAAAATCAACTCATGGGCATCGCCTTCGGTCACACGAAAGCCGGGCCGCCCCAGAGCCACCACCAATTCCATCTCATGGTGGTAGTTCTCGGTGCCCGGGGGATAAGCCACCGTCGCGCCGGACTCGACCAGCGTCGAGGGCGACTTGGTGAAGTAGAAGGGCGTATCGACCGATTTATCGACCGTACGCCCCATCTCAGCCGCGTGGGCATGGTAATTGCGCCCGACACAAAAGATGCGGTGAACCGGAAAGCGTTGGGTATGCCCACGCACCGGCAAGGCGGCAAGGGGCGGGGGATCAAAGAGATAGGCGTTCATTGTGGGGCGTGTATCTGGCAGCGTGGTCGCAAGACTCTCAGCGACGCACTTCAAAGAGGCCCAGCTTGCGATGCAGTGGGGATTCGTCAGCCATGAAGAGGAAAGCGGGCTCGCTGGGCGACAGGTTAGACAGTTCAACCGCCGTAAAGCCCGGCGCGCAACAGGTATCGGCCGACTCCAGCGTGAAAAGCCCACCGTCCATCTTGACTTGTGAGCGCCCCTCGACTTGATGGAACACGCTGGCCGGTGAACGCGCTGGCAGTCTGCAGGTCTGCCCCGGGCGCAGCATCACGGCATAGAAGCCCAGGATGTTTTCCGCATCCTCGCCGGTTTGCGGGTTGATGTAAGTCATCTGCACGAAGTCCAGCGTGGGGTCGTCTTCGGCCAGGCTGAGCAAGCTGGCGCGCGCGTCGGCCCAGGGATAACGCAGCATAGGGTAGCGACGATCGGCCGCCTGAAACACCGGCGTAGGTCGCAGTCCGCCGCGCGCATGCTGCCGATGGCCCTGCCCTGGGTTGACAGCCTGCCGCTGCCCATCCCCGTTGACATGGTAGGACGCCTCCATGTAGTAGACCAAGGGCAGGTCGAGTACATCCAGCCAGATCACCGGCTGATCCCCCTCGTGACCGTGCTCGTGCCACAGGCCGGTGGGCGTGAGGATGAGATCACCGCGGCTCATCGGGCATTTGTGCCCCTCCACGGTGGTCCAGGCGCCCTCGCCCTCAACCACCATGCGAACCGCGTTGGGCGTGTGCCGGTGCGAGGGCGCCCATTCTCCGGGTAACAGCAGTTGCATGCCCAGATAGATGGCGGCGCTGGCCTGCATCTTGTCCAGACCGTGACCCGGGTTGGCCAACACCAGCACGCGGCGCTCCGCTTTTTCTATTGGGGTGAGCGCACCGGCGCGCAGCAGAAGCGGCTTGACCTGCTGGTAAGACCAATGCGTGGGCTGGGTCTTGCGCGTCGGCACATGCGCCGGCATCACGCCGCGCAGGCTCGGCCACAGGGGAACCAGATTCAGGGCGCCCAGTTGCTCGCGATAATCGAGCGGCAGGTCTTCGATACGGCCCAAATCGTTCATGGCAGGCTTTCCTCAAAAATGAGCATCGGTGATTCAAGCGGCCAGCGGCTGCACTGACCTGCGGGGTGCTGACAACTCACGCAAGCCAGCCTCCAGGCAGTTGCTCTGGTTCCATCCGTAGAGCCATTGCATCGCATCATAAAAGCCCTCGGCGCTGCGTCCACGCCAGAGGTCGTTGCGGACCAACCGCTCCACCCCCTTGGCATGGTAGATGCGCCCCATCTCTCGCCCGGACAGGACGATACGCGCTGTTCTCGCAATACGCGCATGTTGGTACAGATCGAGGGCGCGCGACCAGTCATGGTTGCAATGGCGCAGCGACTCGCCCAGAGTCACGGCGTCCTCCAGGGCCATGCAAGCACCCTGGGCCATGTACTGGGTGGTTGGATGAGCGGCATCACCGAGCAAGGTAACGCGGCCATAGGTCCAGCGGCCGATGGGCTCGCGGTCGGCGGTGGCCCAGCGTTTCCAGCTCTTGGGTAAGTCGATCAGTTGGCGCGCCTGGGGCACGATCTCCTGGAAGTAGCTCTGCACCTCTTCCTTGCTACCTTCGGTCACGCCCCACTCCTCCTTGTGGCGGCTGTGAAAGGTAACGACCACGTTGTACTGCTCACCGCCACGCAAGGGGTAGTGCACCAGATGACAGTTGGGCCCGACCCAGATACTGGCGGCGTTCCATTTGAGTTCGTCGGGGAAATCCTTTTTCTCGACAACAGCGCGATAGACCACATGACCCGTTACCCGCGCTGGATCACCCACCAGCTGCTCGCGCACCACCGACTTGACGCCGTCGGCGGCAATCAGCGCCACCCCCTGAAACGATCGGCCGTCGGCCGCATGCACGGTGACGCCACGCTCATCCTGATCGATCCGGGCGATGCGGGTGCTGGTGAGGATCTCGATCTGCCCGGTCTCCTGCGCGCCCTCAAGCAGCGAGAAGTGCACATCAGCGCGGTGGATGACCGCATAGGGGTTTGCGAAGCGCTCTCGAAAACGCTCATCCGTGGGAATCTTGCCCACTTGGTAGCCATCGACGGCGTCGTGCATGACCATATAGTCGGTAAATACCGACCGGCTGCGCGCCTTCTCGCCCACGCCCAGCGCATCGAAAGCGTGAAAGGCGTTGGGGCCCAGCTGGATACCCGCGCCGATTTCACCCACCTCGGGAGCCTGCTCAAAAACCTGAACCCGATACCCTTGCCGCACCAGCGACAGCGCAGCTGCAATACCGCCGATGCCGCCGCCGGCCACCAACACCGGCTGAGATGCCCGCTGATTCATTCGCCGATTCCTTTGCCAAGACGATTTCTGTACCCGGTAAATAATAAGCATACTTACTAAAAAGGTCAAGCAAGGCCGCAGGCACAATCGGGCGATGAGCGCGAGAACCCAGCACCCTTATGAAAACCTGACCCCCGAGCGGGTGCTCGATGCCCTGGCCAGCGTGGGCCTGCAGGGCGATGGTCGACTCATGGCCTTGTCAAGTTACGAAAACCGGGTCTACCAGGTCGGTCTGGAAGAAGGCCAAGCCCAGGGCGCGATGGTGGTGATCAAGTTCTACCGCCCTGACCGCTGGAGCGATGCGCAGATCGAGGAGGAACATGCCCTGGCTGCCGAGTTGGTTGCTGCCGAGGTTCCCATGATCGCGCCCTTGCGCCTGAAAGGCCAGACCCTGGCTCGGTACGAGGGCTTTGCCTTCAGCGTCAGCCCCTGGCGCGGGGGTCGCCGGCCCGAGCTGGAGGATGCCGATGTGCTCGAATGGATAGGGCGATTTCTGGCGCGCATCCACCAAGTGGGGCGGCGGCGCCCTTTCGTGCATCGACCGGCCCTGGATATCGCCAGCTTCGGCCGCGCCAGCCGATCCCTGTTGCTCGAAGGCGATCATCTGCCGCTGGATGTGGCCTCGTCCTGGCAGGCGGCCTGCGACGAGGCACTGCAGGTCGCGGGCGCGCTGTGGCAGCAAAGCGGGGTGACGCAAGCGCTGCGCCTGCACGGAGACTGCCATCCGGGCAATATCCTCTGGACACCGGCGGGGGCAGATGGCGCAGGTCCGCACTTTGTGGACCTTGACGACGCACGCACCGGCCCCGCCATTCAGGACCTGTGGATGCTGCTGGCCGGAGAGCGCGCTCAGCGCCAATGGCAGCTCAGCGCTCTGCTGGAGGGGTACGAGCAGATGGGCGAGCTCGATCGGCGTGAGTTGCGGCTGATCGAGGTACTGCGCACGCTGCGCCTGATTCACTACAGCGCCTGGCTGGCGCAGCGATGGCATGACCCGATCTTCCCGATCAACTTTCCCTGGTTTGGATCCCGGGACTACTGGCAAGGGCAGGTCGATCTGCTGATCGAGCAAACCGAGGCCATGCAGGAACCGGCCCTGGTCGCCTGAAGGCCGGCGCGCCTAGCTGGCAGGCGTACACCCGAGCGCCCCACTAGGGAATCCGAGCAGGCCAGCGGCTTGCGGGTTTGCGTACGATGATTCGACTTGACGCCCTTGCTTTTTGGAGAAGCTGCCATGCACCGAAGAACTCTGCTGACCGCCGCCGTCTGTGCCGCGAGCGGCTGGGCCACCGCCCAAACGACGGCCTGGCCAAGCCGGCCTTTGACCCTGATCGTGCCCTTCCCGCCCGGCGGTCTGGCTGACATCGTGGCCAGACCGGTGGCCGAGGCGCTGGCGCGCGAGCTCGGCCAAAGCGTGGTGATCGAGAACAAGGCGGGCGCCGGGGGCGGCATCGGTATGGGCCAAGCGGCCAAGGCACGGCCCGATGGCTACACCTTGCTGATGGCGCTGTCCTCACTGACCGTCCTGCCCGAGGCCGATGTCATCCTCGGACGCGCCCCACTGTTCACACTCGCCGAATTACGCCCGATCGCGCGCTTTACGGCCGACCCCACGGTCCTGGCGGTGCGCTCCGACTCGCCCTGGAAAACGGTCAAGGATTTCGTCGAGGATGCGCGCAGGCGGCCGGGCGCCATCAACTACGGCTCCTCCGGCAATTACGGCACCATGCATGTGCCGATGGAAATCCTGGCCCAGGAAGCGGGCATTCGCCTGACCCACATCCCCTTTACCGGCGCCGGGCCTGCGGTGGTGGCGCTTCTGGGCGGGCAGATACAGGCCGTTTCCTCCGGGCCGGCCACGGTGCTGCAGCATGTCAAGGCCGGCAAGCTCAGGGTGCTCGGCCATTGGGGCAGCAGCAGCCTGGCCGCCCTGCCCGAAGTGCCGGCCCTGCGGGACCTAGGCTTGAACGCCGAGTACGCGCAGTGGTCAGGGCTGTTCATACCGGCCGGCGTGCCCGAACCGATCGCCCAGCGACTTCGTGCGGCGGCTCGCAATGCAGCCCAGGATGCGCGGGTGCGCGAGGTCATCAACGGTGCAGGCAGCCCCATCCTGTACCAGGACACGCCCGACTTCGAGCGCTATGTACAAGCCGACGCGCGTCGCATGGCCGAAGTCGTGCGACGCATCGGCAAAGTTGAGTAAACCCAGAACCCAAGGACCTGACCATGCAGAGAAAACAATTCTTCCAAGCCGCTCTGATCTTCCTCGGGCTGAGCGCAAGCGCAGTCCATGCTCCCGCTTGGGCGCAGAACTACCCCAATCGACCGGTGCGCATCGTCGTGCCCTTTGCCACCGGCGGTCCGGCTGATGTCTATGCCCGTTTCATCGCGCAACGCCTGACCGACGCGATGGGGCAGAGTTTTGTCATTGACAACAAACCCGGTGGAGGATCGGTGATCGGCACCGATCTGGCGGCCAAATCGCCCGCAGACGGCTACACCCTGCTGATGATGTCCAACACGCACACCGTCAACGAGACGCTGATTCCGAACAAGCCGTTTGCGCTGATGAAGGATTTCGTGGGCGTCGCGCCGATCAATTATTCGGATCTGGTTTTGGTGGCGCACCCCAGCAAGGGCATCAACACCTTGGCTGATCTGCTCAAAAAAGCCCAGGCCGAACCGGGCAAACTCAACTATGCCTCGTCGGGGCCGGGTACGCCCTATCACATGGCGGGCGAGCTGCTTAAAAGCATGGCGCGCATCAACATGGTCCATGTGCCTTACAAAGGCAGCTCGGGCGCGCGCACCGATATCATTGGCGGGCAGGTCGACCTGATGTTTGACGCGGTGCCCACCATGACCGAACAGGTCAAAGCCGGCAAGGTCAAGGCCCTGGCCACCAGCGGCCGCGCGCGCTCCGATGTCATGCCCGATGTGCCCACCCTCAGCGAGGCCGGCGTGCCCGGCTATGAGGCCACGATCTAGCTGGGCCTGATGGCCCCGCGCGGCACGCCACAAGCGGTGATCGATCGGCTCAATGAGACCATCAGCAAGATCGTCGGCTCGGCCGAGGTCAAACAAGGCTGGGGCAAACAAGGCGCATCGCCGATGGTGATGAATCCGGCGGCCTTCACCAAATACCTGAATGACGACATTGCCAAATGGGCCGGCGTGATCAAGTCGGCCAATATCAAACTGGACTGAAGCAGTCTAGACGCTTTGGGCCAGGCCCCTTACTGTATGAGCGGTACGCTGCAACTCCTCAGCGGTGGCGCGGCCAACGGTCTGGTCAAGCGCTTGCAAGCGCCTTTTCTGGAACGCACGGGAATGGCCATTGCAGGCACTTTCAGCGCTGTGGGGCAAATGCGCGAGGCCCTGCTGACGGGCCAGCCTTGCGATGTGGTTATCCTCACCGAAGCCCTGGTGCGCGAACTCATCCAGACGGGGCACCTGCAGGCCGATAGCGCCAGGCGCGTCGGCGCGGTTCAGACCGGTCTGGGCGTGCCCGAGGGACACGCGGCACTCGCGATGCGCACACCAGAGGAACTCTCGCAAGCCCTGCAGCAGGCCGATGGCATCTATATGGCCGACCCGCACAAGGCCACGGCCGGAATTCATTTCATGAAGGTGGTGCGCGAGCTCGGGCTTGAGCAAGCGCTGGGCGATCGGCTGCTGGGCTTTGCCAACGGCCAAACGGCGATGGCCGCCATGGCTGAACGCGCGCAGCAAGCAGCGACCCGCCCGGCCCGCCTGATCGGCTGCACCCAGGTGACAGAGATCCTGAACACCCCGGGCATTGCGCTGGTGGGGCTGCTGCCGCCACGCTTGAGGTTGGCCACTGCCTACACCGCCGCCAATACCCGAAGCTGCGCGCACCCGCAGGCAGCAACCCAGATGATTGAGCTGCTGACCGAGCCAGGCCGAGCCCAGTTGCGCAAGGACTGCGGTTTCGAATGAAGCCCCAACCCCGGCCTGCGCAATCAGGCGGCCGGCAACATCTTGGGCAGGACGCGCGAGGGAATTTGGACGCCGGTACTGCGGCCCCGCACCACCTCGGCCAGCATGTCAGCCGTCACCGCCGACAGCGTCCAGCCGAGATGACCATGCCCGGTGTTGTAGAACACATTGCTGCGACGACCCTGACCAACGCGCGGCAGCAAGTCGGGCATCATCGGACGCAGCCCAGCCCACGGCACCACCTGGCGCGTACTGACTCCGGGGAAGCACCGGTTGACCCACTCGACCAGGGGGCGCACCCGGTCGGCGCGAATATCGAAGTTAAATCCGTTGAATTCGGCAGTGCCGGCCACTCGAAAGCGATCCAGGCCCAGACGGCTGCTGACCAGCTTGGTCTCATCGTCAAGCAGGCTGACATTGGGGGCGGCCGTCTGGCTGAGGGCATCGGGCAGATTGACGGTGATCGAGTAGCCCTTGACCGGGTACACATTGATACGGTCGCCCAACTGTGCCGCCATGGCGCGGCTGCGCACCCCGGCGCAAACCACGAGCGCATCGACATCGAGTTGCTCGAGACGGCCATCGCGCATCAGGCTGACGCTGGCGCGCTGGCCGTCGGACTTGAGTTGCTGCACTTCACAGCCGTAGAGCACACGCACGCCCAAGCGCTCGGCCGCGGCGGCCAGCCCGACGGTGAATTTATGAATATCACCGGTGCAGTCGCTGGGGGTGTAGAAGCCGCCGTAGTAGTCACCGGCCAGGGCCGGCTCGATGGTGCGCATTTCCTGCGGCGTGACTGCGTGACGCTCGAGACCGCCGCGCGCAAGCAAGCCCGTCACCCGCGCCGCGTGGTCAAAGCCCGACTTGTTGCGATAGATGTGCAGGATGCCCTGCGTCTTGAGATCGAAGTCGATGCTCTCTTCGCGGGCCCAGGAGAACAGATGCTCGCGGGCCTCGATAGCCAGACGCGCCGTCTCGACGGTGTGGCGCTCGTAGTGGGGAATGTTGGCAATGAACTGCGCAAACCAGGAAAGCTTGTGCCAGCTCGGCTTGGGATTGACCAGCAAGGGCGCATCGCTGCGCAGCATCCACTTCAGGCCCTTGAGCACGGTGGAGGTGTGGTTCCAGACCTCGGCGTTGGAGGCTGAAAGCTGCCCGCCGTTGGCATAGGAAGTTTCCATGGCGGCATAGCGATGCCGCTCGATCAAGGTGACTGAAAAGCCCCGACGCGCCAGGGCGTAGGCGGTGGTGACGCCGGTGATGCCGCCGCCAATGACTGCAAAAGATTTCATGAGCTCTACTCCAGGCGAAAGAGTCGGCGCGCGTTCAGCGCGACCAACGCCCCCTCTGTTTGGAACCTGAGAGATTCGCCCGGATGACTCCGGACTTGCTCCTGCGGTGAGACCGGCCTCACCGCCGATCCGCTCTTCAGAGTGTTACAGGCCCACCGGTCCTTTGGCCTGAGAGTTTCCGGGGCGGTTGCTCCTTCGGCGTCGCTGCATGGGGAGAAGCGATCTCTCCCGGTGGGCTAAAAAAATAGTACCTTAGTTTAAACCAAAAATTTCTGCACCAACGCCAACCACATGCGAGCGCCGGGTTCGATGAGCTCGTCGTTGAAGTCGTAGCCGGGGTTGTGCACCATGCAGGCGCCGGCCGATCCAGGGCCTCCGTTGCCCACCAGAAAATAACATCCGGGCACCTGCTCGAGCATGAAAGCGAAGTCCTCGCTGGCTGTCAGGGGCGGGGCCTCGGTGTGGACCCGATCGGGTCCGAAAAGCTCTCCAGCCACCTGCGCCGCCAAACGGGTCGGGGCGCTGGCATTGACCAACACCGCATAGCCGTCCTGCCAATCGATCTGCGCGCGAACCTTGAAGCTCCGGGCCTGCAGTTCGACCAGTTTACAGATGCGTTCCCGCAGCAGGACCCGAACCTGTGGGTCCAAGGCCCGCACGCTCAATTCGAGCCGGGCCTGTGCCGCGATGACATTGTTGGCCTGACCGGCATGGATCGCCCCCACGGTCACCACCGCCGACTGCAGGGGATCGACATTGCGCGAGACCACCGTCTGCAAGGCCGTGACGATGGCAGCGGCGGCGACCACCGTATCGGCTGTGGTGTGCGGCATGGCCCCATGCCCGCCGACACCGTGCAGCGTGAGGGTGGCGTAATCGCTGGAGGCCATGGAAGGCCCCTCGCGAAAATGGAAATGGCCGGCCTCCAGGCCAGGCATGTTGTGCAGGGCAAACACCGCGTCGCAGGGAAAGCGCTGAAACAGCCCATCGGCCATCATGCGCAGCGCCCCCCCGCCGCCCTCCTCGGCCGGCTGAAAGATCAAGTGCAGCGTACCGTGAAAGTGGGCGTCCTCGGCAATCAGCCGCGCAGCGGCCAACAAGATAGCGGTGTGGCCATCATGCCCACAAGCGTGCATCAGGCCCGGCTGGCGGCTGGACCAGGCCCGGCCCGAGGCCTCCTCAATGGGCAGGGCGTCCATGTCAGCGCGCAGACCCAGCCGGCGGCCCCCCTGGCCACGCACAAGCCGCCCGACCACCCCGGTACCGCCGATACCGCAAAACACCTCATAGCCCCAATCGGCGAGTTTGCCAGCCACCAGGGCGGAGGTGCGATGCTCCTGAAAACCCAACTCGGGATGGGCATGAATGTCGCGGCGGATGCTGACGAACTGACCCATGCGCGCAGACAGCGCATCCCCGAGGTAGGCGGTGGACATTACTGCGGCTGGAGATTGATGGCGCGGGCGATCGCGCGGTATTTTTCGGTGTTGTCGGCGTAGACCTTGGCCACGGCCGAGAGCGCCTGGGGTCTGGGTACGATCATGGCGTGGGCTTCGAGCGCGCTGCGCACGGCCGGATCATTGGCAACCTCGCTGAGGGCCTTGTGCAGAGCCTGCACAATCGGCTCAGGGGTGTCTTTCCGCACAAAATAGCCTGCCCAGATGTCGAACACAAAGCCCTTGAGGGCCGGGCTGTCGTTCAGGGGCGGAACCTTCTTGATCAGATCCTGCCGATCGGAGGAGAGCACGGCAACCGCCTTGAGCTTGCCTTCGTCCACCAAAGCCACCTGACCCTTGCCATAGGGCGTCATGAAAACATCCACCAGGCCTCCCATCATGTCCTGGAAGGCTGGCGCAGCCCCCTTGTAGGGCACATGGGTCATGGCAATGCCACCGACTTTGGACATATGCTCGCCCAGCAGGTGGTAGAGCGAGCCTGGGCCCACGCTGGCGTAGGTCAAGGGCTTGCCCGCAGCGGCTGATTTGCGCGCAAAGGCCAGCAGTTCTTCACCATTGTTGGCAGGCAGGTCTTTCCGGGCAAACATGGCCATGGGATTGATGGTGATCATCTGCACCAGGCGAAAGTCCTCGGGCTTGTACTTGAGCGCAGCGTTGGACATCGGCGCCAGAATCAGCTCATTGGGTGAACCCTGGAAAATCATGTGCCCGTCGGCGGGGCTGTTGAGCAGCTTCTGCGCGGCAATGCCGCCGCTGGCGCCGCCCAGGTTTTCCACCAGCACGGGCTGACCCAGCTGCTTGGACAGGGCATTGTTAAGGGCGCGGGCGATGACATCGGACAGGCCTCCGGCCGGATAAGGCACCATCAAGGTCACCGGCTTGCTCGGGAAGCCTTGGGCCCAAGCCAGGCCGGTACTGGCCGCGCAGGCCAGGGCCAGGACGCAACGGCGGAGGAAGGAACGCGGGGCAGCAGACATGGAAAGTCTCCTTAGGGGGTTGAATGTGGTGCTAATGCTAAGGATCGCGGCTCGATGCGTCTATTGCATAATTTTTTTATTAATAATGCACTAGACGAATACATAAGGGGAGACAGCGCATGAATATCCGCAGCCTGGAGCACCTGCTGGCGGTGGCCGAAACCGGGTCCTTCAGCAAAGCGGCCGAACGCTGCGCCCTGACTCAATCGGCACTGAGCCGCAGCATACAGACCCTGGAGAACGATCTGGGCGGGAAGCTGCTCGACCGCATCGGCAAGCGCAACGAGCTAACACCGCTGGGCCAGCAGGTGGTTGAGCGCTCTCGAGGCATCGTGCGCGAGGCCGCCGAACTCAAACGCGGCGCAGAACTGCTGCAAGACGGGGCGGGCCTGATCCGGGTTGGCCTGGGCTCGGGTCCAGGCGCTTTACTGATGCAGCCGCTGATGCGCCTGGCGGCCGAGCAACACCCACGGGTGCGGGTCAATATCACCCGCGGACCGACGGAATTGCAGCTGGTGCAGTTGCGCGCACGCCAGCTCGATGCCATGGTGGTCGATGCGCGACGCGTGCAACCCGCCTCGGACCTGAAGATCGAGGCCCTGGGCGAACTCAGAGCCGGCTTTGTTTGCCGCTCTGACCATCCCCTGGCAGGCAAGCGACAGGTCAGCATGGCACAAATGCTGTCTTATCCCCTGGCAGGCACCCCCCTGTCGGCCGAGGTCTCGCGCACCCTGCTCGAACAATACGGTCCCGGTTCGCAGGCCGAGAACATCACGGCCATCGTCTGCGAGGACATTGCCGCCCTGATCGCCACGGTCGAGCAGAGTCAGGCGATTTTTCTGGGTATCGTGGCCGCGGCCCGTGAGAGCCTGCAAGCCGGCCGACTGCGCGAGCTCAGGGTCGAGCCCCAACTCGGTATCGGGGCTCGCTTTGCCTATGTCACCCTGAGCGGGCGTACCGAAGCGCCCGTGATGAAGCTTTTGCGCCAGATGGTCCAGGAGCGGCTGCGCGATACACCCTAGGCCGCGAGAGTCTGCTCAAGCGCCGAGTTGTCCAGCCAAGTCCATCAGATCGCGCGCATGCAACTCGTTACCCGGCCGCGGCGAGACATCCTTCATGTGCGCGGCGCCAAACTCCAGGGGGCGCTCGATATAGGCCGTGCGCAGTCCGCAGGCCGCGGCGGCCTGTAAATCGTCGTGGTGAGCGGCGCAAAGCATGACCTTTGAGGGGCTCACATCAAAAACCTGCGCCACACCGAGATAGGTGGCGGGGTCGGGCTTGTAGGCGCGAAACACCTCGGCCGAGAGGATGCAGTCCCAGGGCAAGCCGGCGCGCTTGGCCATCTGGGCGAGCAAACCGATGTTGCCATTCGACAGGGGCGTGATCAGGTAACGCGCCTTGAGCCGGGACAGGCCGGCCAGGACATCGGGCCAGGGATCGAGCCGATGCCAGACCCGGTTGAGATGCTCGCGCTCGGCCGGCGACAGATGCGACAGGCCGAAACGGGGCAGCAGGCCCTCCAGAATCAGGCGGTGCAAATCGTCGATGCGGGTCCAGCCCAACTCGCCCGAACGCACACGCTGCATCGCCGGTTGATAGCCCTCGCGCCAGGCCAGCGCGAAGGCATCGCCATCGACTTGCGGGGCCAGCCTCTGTAATTCGCGCACGATGCTGCCATGCCAGTCGACGACGGTGCCGAAGACATCAAAAGCCAGGATTTTTGGGGGGCTGCGCATGCCCTTAAGTATCACGCAGGACGGCCCCCGCCCCGCGCCTCAAGTCAGGAGCGCGTTGACCCTTTTGACATAGGCGGCCGGGTCCTCGGGCAGGCCGCCTTCGGCCAGCAGGGCCTGATCAAACAAGATGTGGGCGTAGTCGTCGAAGGCGGTATCGGCCGATTCGAGCTTGCGCACCAACGGGTGCGCGGCATTGACCTCCAGGATAGGCTTGACACCCGGCACGCTCTGGCCAGCGGCCTTGAGCATGCGCGCCAACTGCATGGACATACCGCCATCTTGCACCACCAGGCAGGCGGGCGAATCGACCAGCCGGGTGGTCGCACGAACATCGGTGGCCTTGTCCTTGAGCGTTTGCTTGAGCCGCTCCAGCAAGGGCTTGAAATCGGCCTCGGCCTGCTCGGCCTGCTTTTTCTCTGCCTCGTCCTGCAACTTGCCTAAATCGACTGCGCCCTTGGCCACCGACTGCAGCGGCGTGCCGTCAAACTCGTGCAGAAAACTCAGCGCCCACTCGTCGACCCGGTCGCTCATGAGCAGCACCTCGATGCCCTTCTTGCGAAAAATCTCAAGCTGTGGGCTGCGGGCTGCCGCCGCCTGGGTTTCAGCAGTGATGTAGTAGATTGCCTCCTGCCCTTCTTTCATGCGGGCCTTGTAGTCGGCTAGGCTGACGCTGAGGGTATCGGTGGTGGAGGAGGCAAAGCGTAGAAGCTTGGCCAGCCGCTCCCGGTTCGAGAAATCTTCGCCCAAGCCTTCCTTGAGCACTGCGCCGAACTCGTGATAAAAGGACTTGAATTTTTCGGGCTCATTGAGAGCCAGGTCCTCGATCATGGACAACACGCGCCGGGTATTGCCTTCGCGTATCGCCTTGACGGCGCGGCTCTCCTGCAAGATTTCGCGCGAGACATTGAGCGGCAAATCACTGGAATCAACCACCCCCTTGACGAAACGCAGATAGACCGGCAGCAGCGCCTCTGCATCGTCCATGATGAACACGCGCTTGACATACAGCTTGACGCCCGCCGCCTTCTCGCGGTTGTAGAGATCCATCGGCGCCTTCGACGGAATAAACAGCAACTGCGTGTATTCGGCGGCGCCCTCGACGCGGTTGTGCGTGGTGGCCACGGGAGCTTCCTGGTCGTAGCTCAATTGCTTGTAGAACTCGTCGTATTGCTCCTGGGTGATGTCTTTCTTGGGCCGGCTCCACAAAGCGCTGGCCTTGTTGACCGTTTCCCACTGCCCGGTCGCCACCATCTGGCCCGGCTGATCATTCTCACCGTCCTGCCACTTCTCCTCGGGCATGAGGATGGGCAGAGAAATATGGTCGGAGTACTTGGCGATGATGCCCTTGAGCTTCCAGGCCTGAAGATAGTCGCCGGCATCCTCTTTCAGATGCAGGATCACGCGGGTGCCCCGGACAGCCTGGGTGATATCTTCAACTTCGAAATCCCCCGTGCCCGCGCTGCTCCAACGCACCGCCTGCTCCGGCTTGAACCCGGCTCGGCGGCTCTCGACGCTGATACGGTCGGCCACGATGAAGCCCGAATAAAACCCGACGCCGAATTGCCCGATGAGCTGCGCATCGCTTTTTTGATCACCCGTGAGCCGGTTCATGAACTCACGCGTTCCGCTTTTGGCGATGGTGCCCAGGTGAGCAATGGCCTCCTCGCGCGATAAGCCGATGCCGTTGTCGGTGATGGTCAGGGTTCGAGCCTGGGCATCGACCTCGATTTTCACCTGCAGATCAGGGGCATCCTCGAGCAGTTCGGCCTGGTGCAGCGCCTCAAAGCGCAGCTTGTCACACGCATCGGAGGCGTTGGAGATCAGCTCGCGCAGGAAGATGTCAGGATTGGAATAAAGCGAGTGCGTCACCAGCTTGAGCAGCTGGGCCACTTCGGCCTGAAAGGAGTGGGTCTGGGCAATCATGCGTTCCGATATGAGGCCGGTTGCAGCGATTTCAAGAGCCGACTGTGTCATGATCGCGGCCCATGAACCGATTGGCCAGCTTCCCGCCATGAGTGCCGCCGAACTCTGGGCCCTCCTGGCCCTGGGTACGGCGATGAGTTTCACGCCTGGCCCCAACACCACCTTGTCAACGGCGCTGGCGGCCAACGGCGGTTTGGTGCGGGCGCTGCCCTTTGTTGCTTCGGTGGCGGTGGGCTGGGGCTTGCTGCTGTGCCTGTGCGCCCTGGGCCTGGGCGCCCTGATTCTGGCCCTGCCCTGGCTGGTCTGGCTGATCAAGGCCGTGGGCGTGGGCTACCTGATATGGCTGGCCGTCAAATTAGCGCGAACCCGCCAACTGGCTCAAGCCAGCGATGCCGGACTGAGCGTGGGCTTCAGGCTCGGCATCACGCTGCAGTTTGTCAATATCAAGGCCTGGATGCTGGCGCTGGCGGTGGTCAGCGGTTGGGTCGCCGGGCAACCGGACCTGGGGCAACGCATAGCCTGGGTGCTGCCGGTGATGATGCTCTTTGCACTGAGCAGCAACCTGACCTATGCCCTGATCGGCTCCCTGCTACGGCACTGGCTGGCGGGCCCCGAAGGCAGCGGCCAGCGATTGCTGGTGTTTAACCGCCTGATGGCGGCGGTCCTCGTGCTCACCGCCGGGTGGATGCTCAGCCGATGAAGGCCGACGCCAACCTGCGTCGCGGCTTCTGGCTGGCCCTGGTGGGGGTGCTGATTTTTTCCATCACCCTGCCGGTGACCCGGCTGGCGGTGGGCACGCCCGAAGACCCGCAGCTGCCGGGCCTGTTCGTCGCGCTGGCCCGTGCTGTGGTGGCCGCCACTTTGTCGGCCCTGTACCTGCTGATCGTTCGGGCGCCCTGGCCGCGGCCAGAGCAGTGGCGCGCTCTAATCATCATCTCCCTGGGCGTGGTGCTCGGCTTTCCGGTGTGTACCTCGATCGCTTTGCAGCAGGTCGAGGCGGTGCACGCCAGCGCGATCCTCGGCGTGCTGCCGCTGGCCACTGCAGCCATGGCTGCGCTGCTGCACCGGCAGCGGCCTTCGCCAGGTTTTTGGCTCTGTGCGGTGCTCGGCAGCGCCCTGGTGGTGGTCTATGCCTACTTGCGCTCCCCCCCGGGGCAACTGGGTCTGCAGGCAGCCGACCTGCTCCTGCTCATGGCGGTCTTATCGGCCTCGATGGGTTACACCTGGGGCGCACGCCTGTCGGGTCATATGCCGCCCGAGCAGGTGATCTGCTGGGCTCTGGTGGTGGCTCTGCCGCTGACCCTGCCGGGCAGCTGGCTGACCCTGCCCGCGCACCCGGTGCGCCCCGGCGCCTGGATCGGCCTGGTTTATCTGGCCGTCTTCTCGATGTGGGTGGGGTTTTTCTTCTGGTATCGCGGCCTGGCGTTGGGTGGCACGGTACGGGTGAGCCAGGTGCAATTGCTGCAGCCCTTTTTCTCCATGTTCTTTGCCGTGATGCTGGTGGACGAACGCCTCGACGGGCTGACCCTGGGCTTTGCGGCGGCCGTGTTGGTCACCATCGCCTTGGGTCGCAAAATGAGCGTAAGCGCTCCAGCCCCCGAGGTGCCAAGGCCCGAACCCGTACAACCCTCCCTGAAAAAATGAAGACCCGAGCCAGACCGTTCTTCCAAGTTGATGTCTTTGCGCAGCAGCCCTACAGCGGGAACGGACTGGCGGTGGTGATGGACAGCCAGGACCTGAGCGAGGCCCAGATGCAGGCCTTTGCGCGATGGACACAGTTGTCAGAAACGACTTTTGTGCTGCCACCGACCGCAGCGGAGGCCGACTACCAGGTGCGCATCTTCACCCCGGGGGGAGAACTGCCCTTTGCCGGCCACCCCACGCTGGGCAGCTGCCACGCCTGGCTGGAGGCCGGGGGCCAGCCGCGCGAGCCAGGGCGGGTGGTTCAGCAGTGCGCCGTGGGTCTGGTGCACTTGCGGCGCGAGGCCACGGACCTGGCCTTCGCGGCGCCCGCTCTGCGGCGCCAGGCAATCGATCCAACCCGACTGCCTCGGATCATCTCGGCGCTGGGGCTGGCCCCCGGCCAAGTCCAGGCCGCGCAAGAGCTCGATAACGGCCCGCTCTGGTTCGGTCTGTTGCTGGACTCGGCCGACACCGTGCGCCGCCTGGAGCCCGATCATGCACAGCTGCGCGCGCTGGGCACCAAAATCGGAGTGGCTGCAGCGCAAGGAACTGACCTGCTGGTGCGCGCCTTCGCCGCGCCGGTAGGCATTCTTGAAGACCCGGTCACCGGCAGCCTCAACGCCAGCCTGGCCCAATGGCTGATCGAGGAGGGCCATATGCCCTCGCGCTATCGGGCCAGCCAAGGCGCAAGCGTGGGGCGCGACGGGCGCATTGAGCTGCATCGTGATGCGCACGGACAGGTCTGGGTCGGGGGCGCCTCGGTCACCTGTATCAGCGGGCAAGTCTGGCTCTGAAGACCGGGGGCGGGAGGCAGGGGCGGCCGGGCCGCGCCCAAGCGGGCCGCGATAATCGCGCGGCCCCATCCCAACACGACTCATGGCATGGCAATCCTCTATCTGGTCCGACACGGCCAAGCCTCCTTCGGCGCTGACAACTACGATGTCCTCAGCGATCTGGGGCGGCGCCAGGCGCAACGCCTGGGCCACTATCTGCGCGAGCGGGGCGTTCAATTTGAGGCCTCGATCACCGGCACCCTGGAACGCCAAAAACAGACTCACGCCGGCATTTGCGACGGACTGGGCCGGCCCATGCAGGCCCTGCATCTGCCGGCCCTCAATGAGTACGACAGTCACGCCCTGATCGAGGCCGTACATCCGCAAGCACTTCCCCGGCCCGACACACCCGAGCTGTACCGACAGCACTTCCGGCTGCTGCGCCAAGCCCTGCACGCCTGGATTGCCGGTCAGATCGAGCCGCGCGGCATGCCCAGCTTCGAACACTGGAGCGCGGGGATACAGACAACGCTCGACCATGTGCGCCAGCACTACAGCGGCCCTGTGCTGCTGGTCTCCAGTGGTGGGCCGATCGCCACGGCGGTGGGCCAGGTCGTGCAGGCGCAGCCGGGCAGTTGGATCGAACTGAATTTGCGCCTACGCAATGCATCCTTGACGCAATTTGAATTCAATCCGAAGCGTCACAGCCTGCTGACCTACAACACCCTGCCGCACCTTGACGGACCCGAATACGCCGATTGGGTGACTTACGCCTAAAGCGCTCGCATGGGTCTGGCTGTCGGCGGCGGTGGTAACCACGCAGAATCAGACACCAGCACCTCAGTGCGGGGGCAGCTCACAGGCTTCGGTGAGCAACTGGGCCAGCACCTTGGCCGAGGCTTGGAGCACGGCGCGACCTTTCTCGGCGCTGGCTGCAGTCGCGTCGCCGGCTGCGCCCGAAGGATGGAGGTCCTCGACCGCCCAGGCCAACTTGGCGCTTTGCCCGTCGCCCAGCACCGGGTAACGCGCCGCACGCGCGCGGCCGCTGGAGACGAAATCGCGAGCCTGCGACAGGTCCACCCGCTCGGGGTGCAGGGCCAGCATCATCGAAGTTTCAATGGCGCCAGCGTGCGCGCCGAAGCGGTGCTCGTCGGGCGAAAACAGCGCGTGCAGCTGCGGTGGCAAGCGCAGCTGAAAGGTATGCACCATCAACACAGTCAAGCCGTGTCGGGCGCGCAGTTCGCGGCCCACGATGTCCATGGTGGAGGCATTGCCACCGTGCGAATTGAGCAGCACCAGCTTTTTCACGCCGGCACGGGCCACGCTGCGACCCAGGTCAAGCCAGTGTCCCATCAAGGCGCTGCTGTCGACGGTGAGGGTGCCGGCATAAGCCTCATGCTCGATGCTGCGACCCACGGTCTGAGTGGGTAGCAGGAGCACCGGCAGCTCGGCCGGCAGCAGCGGCAGACACATCGCGATCAGCCCCTCGAGCAGGTCGGTGTCCACACTCAGCGGCAAGTGCGGTCCATGCTGTTCAATCGCGGCCAGGGGCAAGACGGCCACCGTGCGGGCGGGATCCAGGCGCGCGAATTGCGGGCTGCGCAGATGGGCCCAGTAACGGGGCAAGGCAAAAGTGGCGGTCATGCAGGCAAGATTAAAACAGGGCTGACTGGTTTGTGCTCAGGGCGAAGTGGGCAAGGCCGCCGCCCCCAGCGCGCGTTGCCGCGCATGGCGGGACTGTCGGTCGGTCAGCGAAGACGATGGCGGCGCCGCAGCCCCCGCCGGACGGGAAGCCGCTTGCAGCAAGGCCGCCAGACAGCCCGGCTTGCCGCGCGCGCCGCTGGCCCGGTAATCGGCCAACAGGGCGGCTCGCACCTGCTGCGGGTCGAGCCCCCGCTCCTGCACCAGGTAGTCGTGCAAGAGATCGACCAGAGCCTCCTGCCCAAACTCATGCGTTTTGCCCGTGCGCTGCCACAGCCAATCGCTCCACCTAGCGAAGGCGGCGAAGGCCGAAGCGCCATCAAGCAGCAGCCGCAGCGACTGCGCAAAACGCCCGCCATTGCCGATCAGGTCCCAGTAACGGGCCAGTCGGCCAAAGCGCTGCACGGTCGCAAAATCGACGCAGTCATTGCACAGCAGCGCATAGGGAGGCTGGCTGTCATAGACCATGCGGTACGCCTGGGTGTGGCGATCTATCGGGGCGCCCCGCAAGCGCTTGAGCAGGCCAAGTTGAATTTCATGGACGCCCACGGCCTGCAAGCGATCGAAGCCCGCGGCAAAGCTCTCCAGCGTCTCCCCCGGCAGACCAAAAATCAGGTCGGCGTGCAGATGGGCACGGCTGTGCCTGAGTAACCAGCGCAGATTGTCCAAGGTGCGGGCATTGTCCTGGCGCCGCGAAATACGCTGCTGCACCTGCGGGTCGAGGCTTTGAACGCCCACCTCGAATTGCAGCGAACCCTCTGGAAACTGCACGATGAGAGCCTTCAGCGGCTCGGGCAAGCGGTCGGGGATGAGCTCAAAATGCACAAACACATCCGAACGCTCAGGCATCGTCCCCTGCGCATCACGCAGACGGTCCAAGAAGAACTCCAGAATGCGCGCAGCCAGATCGATGCGCAGATTGAAGGTGCGATCGACGAACCGAAACTGCCGGGCTCCGCGATCAAACAGGGTTGCCAAGGCGGCCAGCAGAGGCTCGACCTCGAAGGGCCAGGCGGTCTTGTCCAGGGCGCTCAGACAAAACTCACACTGATAGGGGCATCCCCGCGAGGCCTCGACATAGACATGGCGCTGGGCCAGATCGAGGTCGCTGTAATGCTCGTAGGGCAATTGCAGCTCGGACAGGGCCGGCTGCTCACCGGCGATCACCTTCATCAGGGGCGGCGGGCCGTCGAGCAGCGCCCGGCACAACCGCGGAAAACTCACATCGCCCCAACCGGTGATGACATGATCGGCCCAGCGGCATATCTCCTGCTGCTCGACCTCATGGCTGACCTCTGGGCCGCCCACAACGATCTTGACCTGCGGCGCCAGCGCCTTGAGCAAGCGAACCAGATGCAAGCTTGGTACTGCATTCCAGATGTAAACGCCCAGGCCTATGACCTCAGGCTCGAGGGCCAGCAAGTGCTCAGCCATTTGCAGCGGGCTTTGGGCCAGGGTGAATTCACGCAAAACCGTCTGCGCAGCCAGTCCAGCCCGGCCATGCCTGTCCATATTGGCCAGCAAGCAACGCAGGCCCAGACTGGCGTGGATGTAGCGGGCGTTGATGGTCGCCAGAACGATGGGCGCCGGTGGCGCCAGCGTGCCAGGGGTGTCAGAAGCCGACATGGCCCGATTATCCGGTTCTGCGGCAGGGGCGGCGGGCCCGGAGCCGTTAGCATTGGGCCATGACGAGGCACATGCACGAGCCGGCCACCCGGGCCCACTGGATGGATCGACTGAGCGCGGCTCTGAAGGCCGGCGTGATGGCGTTGAGCCTGATGGGTGCATCGGCGGCATCGACGCAAACTCCGCAAGGTGGCCTGGGGCCGCTGACTGCCACAGATGTGGTGCAAACCGAGCAGGTACGCGCGAAGCTGCTGGCGCATGCGCCGCAAGGTGTGGGACCAGGGCGGCCGGTCTGGCTCGGTCTTCTGATCCAGCATCAGGACGGCTGGCACACCTACTGGAAGAATCCGGGTGACTCCGGTTTGTCCACCACCCTGGAGTGGACCCTGCCACAAGGCGTGCAAGCCGGCGAGATCGCCTGGCCCGTCCCCAAGAAGTTTCCACTGGGCGATCTGGCCAACTACGGCTACGAGGGCAGCTTGCTGCTGCCTGTGCCGGTGCGCATGGAGACGGCCCCTGTCGGGCCGGACTTGATCGTGCAGCTGCACGCGCGCTGGCTCGTCTGCCGGCGCGAGTGCATCCCCCAGGAGGGGCGGATGAGCCTGCGTTTGCCCACCGCCGGTTCAACGGCCCTGCATGCGTCGGCTTTTCAAGCCGCGCTGGCCGCACAGCCCCAGGTCCTGCGGGAGACGGGCAGCCGCATCGAGGTACGCGATCAGGCCCTGCACCTGGATATCGCGGGCCTACCGAGCGATGCGCGTGGACGCAAGATGGAGGTCTTCTTCGAGGCACCGGGTCTGATTGAAACAGCCGGCGCCTGGCAGCAGGGCTGGAAGGGTGAGCGCTGGCAGGCTCAGGTGCCCTTGTCCAAGATGCGCAGCGACAGCCCAGGCCAAATCACGGTGGTACTGGCACGCACCGAGGGCACAGGAGCCTGGCAAATACAGGCCCCGGTGAGCGGAACCTGGCCGCCGGCTGCGCCGCTGGTGGGCGTACCACCGACGCTGGAGGCGGCCCTTAAGGCCGCCGCCGAGCCCGCCCCCTCGATAGCCTGGTTGACGGCGCTGGCGGGCGCTCTGCTCGGCGGGCTGATTCTTAACCTGATGCCCTGCGTGTTCCCGGTGCTGGCACTCAAGGTGCTCGGTTTCGCGCAAATGCAGCAGGGACAACGATTGCAACTCGGATGGGCCTACACCCTTGGGGTGTTGATTTCTTTTACAGCGCTCGGGGCACTGCTGATCGGGCTGCGCTCTGCGGGCGAGGAACTGGGTTGGGGCTTTCAATTACAGAGCCCGGGGGTGGTCGCGGCCATGGCGGTGCTCTTTACCGTGCTGGCCTTGAACCTGGCGGGCCTGTTCGAATTCGGGCAATGGGTTCCAGGGGCACTGGCCAGCTGGCAGCCACGCCATCCGGCGGCCAATGCCGCCCTCTCGGGCGCCCTGGCAGTGGCCATTGCATCGCCCTGCACCGCCCCTTTCATGGGTGCCTCGCTGGGCGCCGCGCTGACGCTGCCCGCCTGGCAAGGCCTGAGCATCTTTGCCGGGCTCGGGCTGGGCATGGCTGTGCCGTATCTGCTCATCAGCGCTGTGCCTGCGCTCGGCCGCGCCCTGCCGCGGCCCGGCGCCTGGATGCTGCGCTTCAAGCAGTTCATGGCCTTCCCGATGCTCGCCACAGTGATCTGGCTGCTTTGGGTCCTCGGTCAACAAAGCGGCATCGATGGTGCGGCCGCGCTGATGCTCCTCCTCCTGCTCTTGGCCCTGTTTTTGTGGACCCTGGGATGGCAGCCGGGCAGACGGGTCCCGGCCTGTTTGGCGCTGATGGCGCTGCTTCTGGGGCTGACCTGGGCGGGCCCGCAGGTTCTGCGCACGCAGGACACCCGCGTTGAAAGCGGTCTCTGGCAGGCCTGGGCGCCGGGGCAGGTCGAGCAGCTCAACGGCCAGGGCCGCACCGTCCTGGTTGATTTCACCGCGGCGTGGTGTATCACCTGCCAGTACAACAAGCAGGCTGCGCTCAAGGACGAGACCTTCCTGGCCGATGCCAAGGCCAGAAAAGTGGTGCTGCTGCGCGCCGACTGGACGCAGCGCGATCCGGCCATCACCGCTGCGCTGCGCGCCCTGGGGCGATCGGGTGTGCCGGTTTACGCCCTCTACGCGCCAGGGCGGGCGCCGATCCTGCTTTCAGAAGTCTTGACGGTGCAGGAGTTGCGGCAAGCCCTGGCCAGGTTGTAAATTCGAGCCTGACAGCCAGCCGGCACCGCTTGGCGCAGACTCAGACCCATAAAAGGCGCGGGCAGCGCCGCAGGAGACTCACATGGATGCACAGCCCAAGGCGGGCTCAACCGCCGAGAAGGTGGCTTGGGTGCTCGGCCATTGCCGCAATATCGCCGTCGTTGGACTCTCGCCCAAGCCCCACCGGGCCAGTTTCGATGTGGCGCAGTACATGCAGTCGCGTGGCTACCGCGTTATTCCGATCAATCCCAACGCCGTCGAAGTTTTGGGCCACAGGGCCTTTCCCAATCTGATCGAGGCGGCCCGGCACGAACGCATCGATCTGGTCAACTGCTTTCGCAACAGCGAAGAAATCGCTCCCATCGTCGACGAGGCCCTCGCCGTCGGCGCACGGGCCTTGTGGCTGCAGCTGGGCGTTCGCAACGACGAGGCCGTGCGTCGGGCCAGCCAGGCCGGGCTGGTTGTGGTGCAGGACCGCTGCCTGAAGATTGACCACAAGGCAGTGGCGGGCGGACAGCGGCGGACCTTGGGGGGCGCGAGCACGGCATCCGTGCAGAGGCCATCGCCTGAGCCCGCCCAGGCGCCTGGCGCGCTGGGTCTTCAATAGCCCAAAGCGTTCGCCTGCGCTGTTACGGCACCGGGGGCCGGTGGTGTCCAGCTCACGCCCAGACTCGCGCGAGCCATGGCGGCGGGGACTCGGACCAGACCGGTCTCGGCGGTGGTCAATAGCCCCAGACTCAAGGCATCGGCGTGCGCGTACACCGTGCACGAGTCCCGGCGGGTTCGGCCCGAGGCGCAGTGCCACGAGCGGGCCGTGCTCTCAGGCCGGCCCAGCTCCGGGACCAGCAAAAGACCCGTAGGATCTTTCATCTGATAGATCGCCTGTTCCATCACAGCTGCGTCGTACCGGTCCCCCATGCGGTGGCGGTAGTAGGACAGCATGATCTGCGCTCCTGCCGAACTCAACTGTCCGGTGCTTGGCACATAAGGGCCATGGATGCCGATCAGATGAGGCTGCCCCGCTTGCGCCTGGGCAAACTGGCGTTGCTCGCCCGCCATGAAGATCAGGGAACAAGCCGACAGACAGTGTCCGACCACGACCGTGGACATCCGCTGATTCTCGACCCAGCGCGCGATGCGCAAGCTGGCCAAAAAGGCCCCCCCGGGGGAGTTCACCAGCACCAGGCGCCGCACGGGCGAGTCCTCGTGCGCCGCCTTCAGGATCAAGTCATCACCCAACTGAACCGGGCCGCTCACATAGAGGTCTTCGCCATCGCGATGCAGGCTCAGCGCTTGGACGGACCCGAGAAAAACAAGGCCGAGAAAGGCCACAACGAGCTTGGAGGCGAATTTGTATGCTTTCATTTGCAATCTCCGGGCGATTGAGTTGCGTTTGAAGCAAATTTTTAACAATCATTTGTTATTTATCAATAACATTATTTTTCTTTTTGTGTATTTTGGGAGACATTTTTAGACTATCGAAAGACTCCCATAGATCAAATTGTTATAAAAAGTCTTTGGGATGGGCTCGCCAAGTGTCGAGAGGGCCTGGGTGTACTACCGCAGCCACGCCGCGGGCGATCCGGATCGCTTGACCCCTCATAATCCCGGGGTGAAGCTCCACCGCTGCGAGCTAGCTCTGGCAACAAGCACCCCATCCATGCAAAACGACAGCTTCCTGAAGGCCTGCCTGCGGCAGGCCACCGAACACACCCCCGTCTGGCTCATGAGACAGGCCGGACGCTACTTGCCTGAGTACTGCGCCACGCGAGCCAAGGCGGGCAGCTTCATGGGACTGGCCACCAATGTGCAATTCGCCACCGAGGTCACGCTGCAACCCCTGGATCGCTACCGGCTCGATGCAGCCATCCTGTTCTCAGACATCCTGACCGTGCCGGACGCGATGGGGCTGGGTCTGTCCTTCGCGCAGGGCGAGGGCCCCAAGTTTGAGAAAGTGGTGCGCGATGAGGCCGCCGTCGCCGCACTGGCCGTGCCGGACATGCACAAGCTGCAATATGTCTTCGATGCCGTGAGTTCCATCCGCAAAGCGCTCCGGGGACGGGTCCCCTTGATCGGCTTTTCGGGCAGCCCCTGGACACTGGCTTGCTACATGGTCGAAGGCGGTGGTAGCGACGATTACCGGCAGGTCAAGAGTCTCATGTACGCGCGGCCCGACTTGATGCACCGCATCCTGGCGGTCAACGCCGATGCGGTGGCCGCTTATCTCAACGCCCAGATCCAGGCCGGAGCACAGGCCGTCATGGTCTTCGACAGCTGGGGCGGAGTGCTCGCCGACGGGGCATTCCAGACCTTCAGCCTGGACTACACCCGGCGGGTTCTGACTCAGCTCCAACGCAGCCATGACGGCGCGATCGTCCCGCGGATCGTGTTTACCAAGGGTGGGGGCCTGTGGCTGCAAGAGATGGGGCAGCTCGACTGTGAGGTGCTGGGCCTGGATTGGACGGTCAACCTCGGGCAGGCCCGTGCGCTGGTCGGGGGGCAGGCCGGCGGCCCGGGCAAGGCGCTACAGGGCAACATCGATCCCAATGTGCTGTTCGCCCCCCCGCAAGCCATTGCCGAACAGGTGCGCGGTGTTCTGGACAGCTTTGGCCCGCCGCACACTGATGCGGCCGCCCCTGGCCCCACGCACATCTTCAACCTCGGTCACGGGATCAGCCAGCACACCCCGCCCGAGCATGTGCAGGCCCTGGTGGAGGCGGTTCACAGCCATTCGCGTCAGATGCGATCAGCGCGCTGACTTTCGCGCAGAGCCGGCCCCAAAAAACGAGTCCTATAGCACGAAAGGGCTCGGCCAGGCCCGACTTATGCACAAAAATCGTGCTGCGGTGCGAAAAGCAGATTGAAAGGCAAGAAAGCCCGTTTCAAGAAACAGAAAACACCCAAGTGCTTGTTTTTTATAGGCTTTATTCAAATGCTGGAAATCCGGGCAGAACAAGCAACGCCTTGATTTTTAAGGCTTGGCGGGAGGTCGGGGCGAGCTATCAACAAAGTTATCCACATAAACGCTGAACAATTCCAAAGTCTCATTCAAATCAAATACTTAGCCGATTTTGCGAAAGTGGAATTGCGACAAAAAGAAAAAAATGGGTTTTTGGCTAGACATTGTGGTTGCGGCGCCGGCTCATAGCGGCATCACCGGCCCTCTCACCTATGAAAGTAAGTCAGCGCTTTCACCCGGGCAGTTGGTGCGTGTGCCCTTGGGTCGGCGAGAGGTGCTCGGTGTGGTGTGGGGCTTGCGCAGCGATGCGGGCAGCCTGAGCCCGGGACAAAGCAAATCGGTTCTCGATGTGCTCGAAGGCCTTCCCGCCCTGTCAGCCAACTGGCAGGCGCTGATCGGCTTTACCGCCAACTACTACCAGCGCAGCGTCGGCGAGGTGGCCCTGGCCGCGCTGCCCCCTCAGTTGCGTGAGCTCGATGCCCTCGGGCTGGCACGCCGGCTTAAGAAAGCCGCCTCATCACCGCTCGCGCCCGAAACAATGGCCCAGGCTGATCGCCCCGCCCTGAGTGCGCAGCAGGCCCAGGCCTTGGAACTGTTTGAAGACACCCGCCGGCCGGCCCTGCTGTTTGGCGCCACCGGCAGCGGCAAGACAGAGGTCTATCTGCGGGCCGCCGAAGAACTGCTGCAAGAGCGGCCGCAGGCTCAGGTGCTGATGATGGTGCCAGAGATCAACCTGACCCCACAACTGGAGACCCGGTTGCGAGATCGCTTTGCTGGCCTGGGGCCGGGAGCAGTGGTGGCCTTGCACAGCGGGCTGACCCCGGCACAGCGCCTGAAAAGCTGGCTGGCCGCCCACACCGGACAGGCACGATTGATCCTGGGCACTCGCATGGCGGTGCTTGCCTCGCTGCCGCAGCTGCAGTTGATCGTGGTCGACGAGGAGCACGACCCGAGTTACAAGCAGCAAGAGGGGGCGCGGTATTCGGCGCGCGACCTGGCCGTCTACCGCGCCCATTTGGAAAGCCGCTCGGTCGCGGACAAAGCGGCAGGCTGCCGCGTCATGCTCGGCTCGGCCACCCCCTCGCTGGAAACTTGGCAGGCCTGCCTGAAAGGGCGCTACCTTCGACTGGATATGCCCTTGCGCATCGGCGCCTCAGGCGTGGGCGAAGGACCTGAAGTGCGGGTGCTCGACATGAGCAAGCAGGCCAAGGGGGCCCTGCTTGCACCGCCTCTGATGCAGGCCATCGCCGAACGGGTGTCACGCGGTGAGCAGTCCCTGGTCTTCCTCAACCGCCGAGGCTACGCGCCGGTGCTGGCATGCCATGCCTGCGGATGGAAAAGCCAATGTCCGCATTGCAGCGCCTACCGGGTGTTCCACAAGGTGGACCGCAGCCTGCGCTGTCACCACTGCGGCTATACCGAGCCGGTGCCGCGCGGCTGCCCCGACTGTGGCAATGTGGACATCACCCCCGTGGGGCGCGGCACCGAGCAATTGGAGGAGCAGGTAGCGCACCTGCTGAGCGATCTCAAGCGGCCCGACGGATCGCCGGTGCGTGTGCTGCGGATCGATGCCGACAGCGCCCGGGGCAAGGGTGTGCTGCAGGCGCGCTTGGCTCAGGTACACGCGGGCCATACCGATGTGCTGGTGGGCACACAGATGGTGACCAAGGGCCATGACTTCCGTCACATCACGCTGGTGGCGGCCGTCAACCCGGACAGCTCGCTGTATTCAAGCGACTTTCGCGCACCAGAGCGCCTGTTTGCGCTTCTCATGCAAGCGGCCGGTCGCGCGGGACGACAGGCACAGCACAGCGCCACCGCTCAAATGTGGGTGCAAACCTTTCACCCGCAACACCCTTTGTTTGACGCCCTACGCCGACACGACTACGCCGGCTTTGCACAAGAGGAGTTGCACAGCCGGCAATCAGCAGGCCTGCCGCCCTTCAGTCACGCCGCGCTGCTGCGCGCCGAGGCGGCCTCGCAGGAACTGGCCCAGGATTTTCTGCGTGCTGCAGCGCAGGCGGCAGCGCAGCAGGTCCTGCCCGGGGCCGATCGGGTGCAGCTGTACCCAGCCGTGCCCATGCCCCTGCAACGGCTGGCCAATGTCGAGCGGGCTCAGATGCTGATCGAGAGCGCCTCACGGCCGGCCCTGCAACAGTTCATGAGTGCCTGGCAACCCGTGCTCGCCCAGCTGAGCAGCCAGCACGCTTTCAAGCGTCTGATGCGCTGGGCTCTGGATGTCGACCCGCTCAGTATCTGAGCTCAGAGCAACCAGGACACGGCCACGGAAAAAGTCAGGAAGGCCAACACCGTTGACCAAAGAATGATGCGCGCGATGCGCGCGGTGTTGGCGCCAAAACGCTCAGACAGTAAAGATACATTGCTGGCACTTGGCAAGGCTGCCACCAAGGTGGCGGTAGTCACTGAGAATACGCTCAGGCCCAGGCCGCTGGCCATCGCCAAGGCGCCCAAGCCAGCCACCAACGCAGGATGGACCACCAGCTTGATCAGGACCACGGCGGCCTCTTCACCGGAGGGCAACACGGCGCGGCCGGCACTGGCCATCTGCGATCGGGCCAGCACAGCGCCAATGGTGAACAAGGCCACGGGCGATGCCGCATCGGCCAGCAGGGTGATGGTTTTCATGACGGGCGCCACCGGTTGCAGCTCGAGCCCGGAGGCTAGCGCACCAAGCAAAACTGCCCACGGCATGGGGTTGGACAGCACGCCCTTGAGCGCTTGAGCGGCTGCCTGCTCAGCGCCGTGCAGGCCGGCACCGTCCAGACGCGAAAGGGCGATACACAGGGAGCTGATGAGCACCAGGTCCACCAGAATGGTGACGATGGCCGGCCCGGCAGCCTGCACGCCCATGAAAGACACCAGCAAGGGGACGCCCATGAAGCCCGTATTGGGGAAGGTGGCCACCAGAGCCCCAAAGGCCGAGTCATTCCAGCTCAAATGACGCCTGCGCGCGATCAGCACCGCCAGCAACACCACAAACAAAGCGCAGAGCAGATAAAGCAGCGCCAGCTTGACATCGAGCAGTTGCGACAGCGGTGTGTCAGCCCCAAAACGGTAGAGCATGCAAGGCAAGGCAAAGTAAAGCACAAAGGCGTTCAGACCGGTAATGGCCGATACCGGCAAGAAACGCAAACGCGCCGCCATAAAGCCGCACAGAACCAGCGCGAAGAACGGAAAAGTCTGAAGCAAAATGGCCGTCATGAGGTCTGTATTGTCAACCCGCGCGCGCAGGCCGCCGCTACAGCCGGCGCCGGGGGACCTATGATGTTGCGTTTTGCCGGCTACTCCAGGCCGGCTGACTCGCCAGACTCATGCACGACAGCGCCACCCGATCGCCCTCACTCAACCTCGCACAACTTCAAGCCGTTCATCACATCCAGGGGCCCTGTCTGGTGCTGGCCGGGGCCGGCTCGGGTAAGACGCGTGTCATCACCCACAAGATCGGGCACCTGATCCATTCGGGCCTGTCCGCCTCCGAGATTGCAGCCATCACCTTCACCAACAAAGCCGCCGCTGAAATGCGCGAGCGCGCCAAAGGCCTGATCGGACGCCAAGCCCAGGACACCCTGATCTGTACCTTCCATGCCCTGGGTGTGCGCATGCTCCGGCAGGACGGCCAGGCCCTGGGGCTCAAGCCCCAGTTCAGCATTCTCGACAGCGATGATGTAGACAGCTTGCTCAAGGACTGCGGAGGCAGTACCGATGCAGCCACCGTGCGCCAGTGGCAGTGGGCCATCAGTTTATGGAAAAACCAGGGACTTAACGCCGAACGCGCGCTGGCCCAGGCAGCCAGCGAACAGGATGTCTCGCTGGCCCGCATCATGGCCCGCTACGAGGAACGCCTGAGCGCCTACCAGGCGGTGGACTTCGACGACCTGATCGGACTGCCGCTCAAGCTGCTGCGTGACCACGAATCGGTACGGCAACGCTGGCAAACGCGGCTTGGCCATGTGCTGGTGGACGAATACCAGGACACCAACGCCACCCAATACGAATTGCTCAAGCTCTTGGTCGGATCGCGCGCGCGGCTAACCGCCGTGGGCGATGACGACCAGTCCATCTACGGCTGGCGCGGTGCCACCCTGGACAACCTCAAACGACTGCCGCAGGATTTTCCACAGCTCAGAGTCATCAAGCTTGAACAGAACTACCGCTCGACCAGCGCCATCCTGCGCGCGGCCAATCATGTGATCGGGCCCAACCCCAAGCTCTTTCCGAAGACCCTGTTTTCAGAACTGGGCGAGGGCGAACCGGTACGGGTGCTAGACTGCGACAACGAAGACCATGAGGCCGAGCGCATCGTGGCGCGCATCCAGAGTCTACGGGCCGGGGACGGTCAGCGCCATCGCGAGTGGAAAGACTTTGCGGTGCTCTACCGGGCCAATCACCAGGCCAAGCCGTTTGAAAAAGCCCTTCGCAAAGCGCAGATTCCCTACAAGGTCTCGGGTGGGCAAAGCTTTTTCGATCGCGCTGAAATCAAAGACCTGTGCGCCTGGCTGCGCCTGCTGGCCAACAATGATGACGACCCGGCTTTTTTACGCGCCATTACCAGCCCCAAGCGTGGCATCGGGCACACAACGCTTTCCAGCCTGGGGGTGTTCGCCAGCCGCTACAAACTCAGTTTGTTTGAGGCCCTGTATAGCCACAGCCTGAGCACCGCCCTGCCCGCGCGCGCAGTGGGTTCCTTGCAGGAGTTTGGCCGCAGCGTCAATGACCTGCAGTACCGGGCCCGGCATACCCAGGGCAGCGAGGCTGCGCAAGTTTTTCTGCGCGACTGGCTCAAAGACATCGGATACGAACAGCATCTTTATGACGGCGAAGACAATGCGCAAGCGGCGGCAGCGCGCTGGTCCCATGTCACGGACTTCTGCGACTGGATGGCCCAGCGCTGCGGCGGCCAGGTCCAGGAAGAGGCGGGACTGAGTCTGCAGCGCGAACCCAAAAGCCTGCTCGAGGTGGTGCAGACCATCGCGCTGCTCTCGACCCTCAGCGAGCGTGAGGGTGAACAAAATGTTGTGACGCTCTCCACCCTGCACGCTGCCAAGGGGCTGGAATGGCCGCATGTGATGCTGGTGGGCTGCATCGAAGGCCTGCTGCCCTTCAAGCAGGAAGAGGACGAAGGCCTGGCCCAGGCACTGCGTCTGCAAGAGGAACGGCGGCTGATGTATGTGGGCATCACCCGGGCACAAGCCACACTGGCCGTGAGCTGGACGCGCCGACGCAAGAAAGGCCGTGAGATGGTGGCTGCCAGCGCAAGCCGATTTATTGCCGAAATGGCCCTCGATCAAAAAACTGTGAGGGAAGATCCTCAGGAAAAACTCCGGGCGCTCCGGGAGGAATTTGCGCGCCGCGCCGCGCTCAATGCCCCCTGAATCGCCCCTCCCGCTTTTCCATGAAGGACGCCATGCCTTCAGCGAAGTCCGCAGTTGCTGCGCAACGCCTGAACAATTGAGCCTCAAGCTCGAGCTGAGTATGAAGATCGTTGTGACTGGCTTGCCGCACCAACTGCTTGAGATGAGCCAGGGCCAGCGGCGCTGACTTCGCCAAACGCGCGACCCAGGCTGCTGTCTCATCAGCCAGGTGCTCAGCCTTGACCACCCGATTGATCAGGCCCATGCGCCAAGCCTCTTGAGCATCCACGGTTTCATTAAGCAAGGCGACCTCCATGGCTTTGCGCAGACCCAGCGTCCGCACCAGGCCCCAAGAGGTGCCGCAATCGGAACTGGTGCCAATGCGAGGGTAGGCCAAGCTAAACCGCGTGCCTTCAGCGGCGATGATCAGATCGCAGGCCAGGGCCAGGCCCAGACCCCCACCAGCCACCGCCCCGTGCACGGAGGCGACCACCGGGGCGGGCAGCTGGGCCAGTAATTCGAGAGCCGGATGAATTTGTTCGATCAGCGCTGAGCTGGCGCCCACTGGATCGGCGATCATGCTCGGCAGATCGCCGCCAGCCATGAAAGCGCGGCCCTCGCCGCTGATTACCACCACCCGTACCTGCGGGTCGGCGTGGAGCTCGCGACATGCCCGACCAAAGGCCTGGGCCATGGGCAGGTCGATGGCATTGAGTGACGCCGGCCGATTGAATCGGATGTGGGCTACTGCGTCCTGGCGCCAGAAGAGTACGGAGGCATCGGCCGTGGGCGTTTTTTGGATCATGGGGCTCCTGGAAATCAAGCGGAGGGCTTGTACGACCGGGGTAGGCCGGCCATCCCGGTCTTTCCCGGGATCACGGCAACACCACCAGTTTGCCGCGCGCGCGGCGTTGCGAGAGCTCGAGGATGGCCTGCGCGCCTTCGGCCAGAGCGTAGCGGCCCGAAATCAGGGGCTTGATGCGGCCCTGCTTGAGCCAGGCCACCAGATCGGTCAGATCCTGCTGCGCCGCCTTGGGTTCACGGCGAATGAAATCGCCCCAGAACACGCCGACGATTACGCACCCCTTGAGCAGTACCAGATTCAAGGGCAGGCGTGGAATCTGGCCGTCGGCAAAGCCGACCACGAGATAACGCCCCCGCCAGGCCATGGAACGAAGCGCCGGCTCGGCATAGTCACCGCCAACCGGGTCCATCACCACGTCCACACCTCGTCCCCCGGTGAGCCGCTTGAGTTCGTCACGCAAATTCTGTTGCCGGTAATTGATCACCTCATCGGCTCCCTGGGCACGACAGGTGGCAAGCTTCTCGGCGCTGGAGGCCGCCGCAATGACGCGCGCGCCCAAGGCCTTGGCCAGTTCGATGGTGGCCAGCCCTATGCCGCCGGCAGCGCCCAGCACCAGCACGGTTTCACCGGGCTGGAGGGCGCTGCACGCCGGCCTCAGCCAGGCCTTTGCGAAAGCGGCTGACTTGGGCCTTGTCGCGGGGGAAGCAGGCTTCAAAGCACTTCTGGCCACTACAGACTTGAAAGTACACCTCCTGTGCCCCGCGCTCGATGACCGCGTCATCGCTCAGGTTGTCGGCGTGCCTGAGGCCAAGCAAGGCCACCATCGGGCGGACCGACTGTCGGGGCCGGCCCGCCGGGCTGATGCCTGCACCAGCCAGAGTAACGGACGGACCATACAGGTCGGCGCCTTCGACTGTTCGGTCAGTGCGATCACGGTGCGCAAAAGCCAGCGACAGTTTCGATTCGATCTGCGCCCACGGCATGCGGGCAGCCAGCACAGCCAGCGGGTGGCCAAGATCTATCATGGCGTCGAGCCGGACGTGGGGCAAGCACACCCTCGCAATGGACCAGGCTTAGCGCCGGCGCCACTGCGGCGCTCGCTTCTGGCTGAAGGCCAGGGCTGCCTCACCAAAGTCTTCGGTCATCAGCGCCAGCACCTGCACATGGTTTTCCAGGTCCAGGGCGGCGCCCAGACTGGGCGCGTCGAGGTTGTTCCACATCACGCGCTTGGTGTGCAGGGTGCTGTAGGGGCTGTGAGCCAGGATCTGGCGGGCACAGGCCAGGGCCCGCGCCAGCAAGGCCTCGGGTTCGCAGAGGCCGGCCACCAGGCCGATGCGCTCGGCCTCGGCGGCGTCCACCGGCCGGCCGGTAAGCATGAGCTCGAAGGCCCGACCAGCGCCGACCAGGCGCGGCAGGTGGTAGCTGATGCCGCATTCCCCGGCCGACAGACCCACCTTGACCGCGCCCACATGAAAGCTCGCCCCCGTGCTGGCAAAGCGGATGTCGGCGGCCAGCGCCAGACCAAAGCCCGCGCCCACGGCCACGCCGTTGACGGCGGCGATCACCGCCGCTTCCATCTCGCGCAGGCGGCGCATCACGCCCTCGAAGACCATCTGCAGCTCGTAGGAGGCGGTGGCGTCCAGGCCGTAGCAGCCCCGCTCGTCCAATACAGATTTCAGATCCAGGCCAGCACAAAAGCCCTGGCCCTCGCCGGTGAGCACGAGCACGCGCACAGAGCGGTCGGCGGCCAGCCCGTCCAGTGTGGCCTGGAGTTGCCGCATGGACGGCACGTCCATGGCATTCATGCGCGAGGCCCTTGTCAAGCGCAGCACGGCCAGGCCGGCTTCGGGGCGTTCAAGGTGCAGGCAGGTATCGGTCATGGTCTCTCCTGGGGATGACTCCCTCTCCTTGCTGGGACTAGGAGTCTGGGCGGCAGAAGGCATCGCAGCGAAAGGGGCGAAAACCGAGAATCGCTGGGTAGCGCCGACAAGCCCAGGGTAGGCCCCTGGGCGTCGGAGGTGATGCCCGACGAGACCGGTTTCTCGGCCCTTGCAGCCGATGTTCCTGCTGGCGCCCAGACTCCTAGAGTGGGGGTAAGGGGCACGCGCGCCCCAGTGGCTTGCATCAGCGCCCCAGGAACTTGGCCGGCCGCTTGGCCATGAAGCTGGCCATGCCTTCGACGAAGTCCTCTGTGCCCGCACATTCGCGGAACAGGCGCGCCTCCAGCGCCAGATGGGTGCGCAGGTCGTTGCCCCCGGCCTGGCGCAACAGGGCCTTGAGGTGTCCGAGCGCGATCGGTGCGCCCTGCGCGATGCGCTGGGCCGCGGCCTGGGTTTGTGCGGCCAATTCGTCGGCGGGGACCACGCGGTTGACGAGCTGGATGCGCAGAGCCTCGTCCGCGTCCAGGCTGTCGGACAGCAGCGCGATCTCCATGGCCTTGCGCATACCCACCCAGCGCACCAAACCCCAAGAGGTGCTGCAGTCCGGGCTGGTGCCTATGCGCGGATAGGCCAGGGAAAAGCGCGTGCCCTGGGCCGCGATCACCAGATCGGCGGCCAGGGCCACGCCCAGGCCTGCGCCGGCCACGGCGCCATGCACCGAGGCGATCACCGGCGCACGCAGGCCGGCCAGGATCTCCAGGGCCGGATGCATTTGCGCGATCAGTGCGGTGCTACCGCCCACCGGGTCGGCCTGCATGGACGGCAGGTCGCCGCCGGCCATGAAAGCCCGGCCCTCGCCGCCGAGCACCACAACGCGCACCGAATCGTCCTGCGCCAGCTCGCGGCAGGCCTGGTGAAAGGCACTGGCCATGGCCAGGTCGATGGAATTGAGCGCAGCCGGCCGGTTAAAGCGCAGATGGACGATGCCGCCGTCCTGCCTGCGCAGCAGCGGGGCCTGGGGGTCAAGGCTCGGTGGGGTCATCAAACGTTCTCCGATCGAAAAGACAGGCAGCTCCCTCCCCGGCCCTTCCCCAGCGGGGGAGGCAGAAGAATGGCTGGCTCATCGCGCAAAAAGATCTGCAGCCGCTCGGGCTCGAAGGCTCAAAGGCCCAGACGCTCATGTGGACCCCGGCGAAGGCGGCGTGGAACCGGCTGCCGACGGTGGCTTGCCCAGCATGAAGCCGCCATCGACCACGATCTGCTGTCCAGTGATCATGCAGTCTGGCTCGAGCAGCCAGACCACCGCATGGGCAATCTGCTCGGCCGTACTGATGCGGCCCAGCAACGAGGTGGCTGCATATTGACCCTTGACCCGCTCATAGGCCTCATCGCCCAGGCCCTCGCGCATCCAGCGACCCTCAATCATGCCGGGCAACACCGCATTGACCCGTATCTTGGGCGCCAGGTTGCGCGCCAGGCCCACGGTCAGGATGTTGAGCGCGGCCTTGGACATCACATACGGGAAGGACGAGCCGCTGCCGATCTGACCGGCAATCGAGGAGACACTGACGATGGCACTGCCCGGCCCCATGTGAGGCGCGACCGCGCGTGCCATTTGGAAAGGGCCTACGGCATTGACGCCATAGACCCGCAGAAAATCCTCAGCTTGCACGCCTTCCAGATCATGCATGGGCACGAACTGCGTGGTCGCTGCACTGTTGACCAGGGCGTCGATACGACCGAAGTGTTCCATGGCGGCGGCTACGATCTGGCGGCAGCTGGCGTCGCTGGCCACATCACCCAGCACCGCCAGGGCCTGACCGCCAGCGGCCCGACATGCGGCCACTGTTTCATCGGCCAGGCCGCGCTGGCGGCTGTAGTTGATCAGCACCGACTCGCCGCGGCGGGCCAATTGCAGCGCCACGGCCCGGCCCACGCCACTGGAGCCGCCGGTGATCAGGGCCACTCGTGAGGTCATGGTGAACTCCTGCTTGTTCAGACTCTGGCTGGCTCGCTTCAGGGCAGCACGATGAGTTTGCCCTGGGCTCGTCGCTGCGACAGCTCGACGATGGCCTCGGCGGCCCGCTCCAGGCTGTATCGACCCGATATCAGTGGCTTGATCTTGCCCTGACCCAGGAGCTCCACCAGATCGCACAGATCGTTGCGGGCGGCCTGGGGCTCGCGCCGGATGAAGTCACCCCAGAACACACCGACGATGGCGCAGCCCTTGAGCAGCACCAGGTTTAGCGGCAGACGCGGGATCTGGCCATCGGTAAAGCCCACCACCAGATAGCGGCCACGCCAAGCTATCGAGCGCAAGGCCTGCTCCGCATAGTCACCACCGACCGGATCGACGACCACGTCCACACCCTGACCGCCCGTCAGCCGCTTGACCTCATCGCGCAGGTTTTGCTCACGGTAGTTAATGACCTCATCGGCGCCCTGTGCGCGGCAAGTGGCCAGCTTTTCAGCGCTGGATGCGGCCGCAATCACCCGTGCGCCCAGGGCCTTGGCCAGCTCAATCGCGGCAATGCCGATGCCACCGGCCGCGCCCAACACCAGCACCGTCTGGCCCGGCTGCAAGGCGGCGCGGTCGCGCAGGGCATGGATGCAGGTGCCGTAAGTCAGCAAGAGCGAGCCTGCGACCTCATAGGACAAGCCCTCGGGCATGGCAATGACCTGGTCCTGCTTGGCCAGCACCTGCTCGGCAAAGCCGCCCCAAATGGTCAGGGCGATGACCTTATCGCCCACCTTCACCCGCTCCTCACCTTCGCCCACGGCCAGCACTTCGCCTGCCGTCTCGCCACCGGGAGAAAACGGCGGCGTGGGCTTGAACTGGTAGAGGTTTTGCACGATCAGCGCATCGGGGAAATTCACACCGGCGGCGCGCACCCGCACCACCACCTCACCAGGGCCGGGACGAAGATCTGGCATGTCTTGCACACGCAGGTTCTCCGGCGGTCCATATTCGCGACAGATCAGGGCCTTCATGCGACAACTTTCAGGGCTAGGGAAGGGAAGGGCTCAGGGCTTGGGCGGTACCTGGGCCAAAAAATATTGACGCACCACCGACTCGGCGATGCAGGCGGGTCGCTCCTGGCCTTCGATTTCCAGAGTGACCCCAAAGGTCAGCTGCAGGCCACCGGCTATGTCCTGCAGTTGAGCCAGTACAAAACGGCCGCGCACCCGGCTGTCTGCCGGCACTGGATGGGTAAAGCGCACCTTGTTGAGGCCGTAATTCAGACCCATCTCGCAAAAAGGCAGACTCATGTGACGTTCATAGAACTGACCCAGCAGCGAGAGGGTAAGAAAGCCATGTGCGATGGTGCTGCCGTAGGGCGACTGCTGGCGCGAGCGCTCGACGTCCACATGGATCCACTGAAAGTCACCGGTGGCCTGGGCGAACAGGTCTATATGACGCTGGGTCAGCTGCACCCAGTCGGTGACAAAGGCCTCGCGACCGACCAGGGCGCGGATCTCGTGGACCGATTGGGCAAAGGAGCCAGAGCGGCCGGGGTCAGGCAGGTTCATGCGCGGGTCTCCGGAACGGGTGAAAGATGGGCCATCTGATCGCGCATCTCGCGCTTGAGCAGCTTGCCATTGGCATTGCGGGGCAAGGGCATGGTCTGTACGGTATAGGACTCAGGCACCTTGTAGTCGGCCAGCCGGGCAGCGCAGTGCGCCTTGAGCTGCGCATGCAGCGCCGGCGAGGCCGCATGACCTGGCTTGAGACCCACAAAGGCATGGACCCGCTCGCCCAACACCGGACAGGGCTTGGCCACCACTGCGCATTCCTGCACGCCGGGATGCTCATACAGCACGTTTTCGACCTCGATGGTGTAGATTTTGAAGCCGCCCCGGTTGATCATGTCCTTCTTGCGGTCCAACACCCGCACATAGCCCTGTGCGTCGATGGTACCCAGATCGCCTGAATGCCAATAGCCGCCAGTGATGTTGGCGGCTGTGGCTTGCGGGTTGTCCCAGTACCCCCGCACTACCATGGGCCCCTTGATCCAGATCTCGCCCAAGTGACCCGGCGGCAGCTCTCGACCGTCATCATCCATCACCCGCATGTCCACGCAGTGCAGGGCCTGACCTACGGTTTCGTTATGAGTCCGGGTCTGACCCGGTGGCATGACAGTCGCTGGCGAGGTGGTTTCGGTGGCGCCGTAGCAATTCATCAGCACCAACTGCGGCAGTTTGTCGGCCAACTCGACGATGGTGGCCACTGGCATGGGTGCCCCCCCGTAGGCGCCGATGCGCCAGGCAGCCAGCTCGCTGCGCTCAAAGGCAGGATCGAGCAGGCACAGCTTGTACATGGCCGGCACCATCAGACTGTGGCTGATGCGCTCAGCCTGGGCGATGCGCAGGTAATCGGCAGCCTTGAACGCTGGCATGATGACCATCTTGCCGGCGCAATAAATGAAGGTGGTGGTCAGCGCCACCAGGCCGGTGACATGGCTCAGTGGCACGGCGGCCACCGTGGCATCTTCGGGTCCGAGCCCCATGGCCAGCGCAAAATGCATGGAGGAATGGACGATGCCCAGATGGGTGAGCATGGCCCCCTTGGGCCTGCCGGTGGTGCCCGAGGTGTAAAGGATCACAGCGGTATCCTGCTCGTCAAGCTCGGCCACTGGAACCACCGCGCTCAGACAGTGCTCAGCATACGCACTGCTGCCGGGTGCCAGCGGCCCCTCTCCTAACTGCCAACGACTGCGCAGAGCCGGCAGGTCGGCCACCGATGGCAACACAGGCGCCAGTTCGGCCTCATGCACCAGCAGCATGGCACCGCAATGCCGCAGCATGTAGGCTAGGCCCGGTGTCTGCTCGCGGGTGCTCAACGGCACCGTGATAGCCCCCAGCCGGGCCGCCGCAAAGAGGGTGACCACGAATTCAATCCGGTTGCCCAGCAGCAGCGCCACCCTGTCGCCCGTCGTCACGCCTGCGGCCACCATGCCGGCCGCCAGCGAGGCAGCGGCGTCGAGCAAGCCTCGGTAGCTCAGGCGCTGCCCGCCACAGACCAGAGCGCAGCGCTCGGGCTCGCGCTGCGCCGCCTGCTCGAGCATCTGGTGCAAACTGCGCGGCCTTTCGGCAAAGCAGGCCTCGACCCGGTCGCCATACAAGGATTCGAGTCGTATGGCCGCCGCCTCGCTGCGGTGCCAATGGCTCAGGGCCGAGCCATGCATCATGTGAACGGCCCCAGACCATCGGACGGAGCGAGCAGACGCTGACCATCGTCTGCGATGGACAGATCCAGCAAAAGCCAGATCGCCGCCTTCTGCCAGTGCAGGCCGGGGTGCAAGGAGGCATAGACGCCGCCGGGCAAGGCCCGGGGCAGGACGAACTTGAGGGCTCGCAAACCAGGTATCTCGTAACGCAGCACCGGGCCGGGCACGACGCGGTTCATCAGCGGCTGCAGACGCTCGGGCGTGAGCACCTTGCAAAGCATATCGTAGGCAGCCTGGTCGCGCGCCACCAGGGACAGATCGAGCATGTCGCCCTTATCGCCGGCACGCCCGGCCGCGATGTCACCGACTCTCATGACTGACTCCAGACAATCTGGGTGGGGACTTGCTCATGGGCGATGAAGCCGTCGAGCACCTCAATGCGTGGTCGCTTTTCGCTGCGCACGCTGCAGCCACCGGCCGGCCCGGACAGGGTCATGGCGTAGACCTCGTCTTCAACGATCTGTGCCTGCTCACCGTCGCTGCAGCGCGCCGACACATGCACACGCAATTCGGGTACCGGGCCCCGCATGGGCTGCGAACCGGCGCGCAGCACCGAGCCGGCCCCCACCAGGTCAACCGCGATGTCACGGTCGGCCCAGTCTCCCAGGCGCAGGCGCAAGGCCCGGGCCATCACCTCGGCGCGCTCATGCGCGCCAGCGCCGGCCAAGGCAATCTCGCAGTCCATGATAAAGCCGGGCCGATCGACAAAGCCTGCCACTTTGAGCGTCGGTGGCGGCCCTTTCGAGCGCACACCACTCATGCGCACCCGGTTCTCACCCACCGTCTCAAAGCGCACGCCGCTGAAATCGACCACCAGGTCCGGGGTGGCGTAAGAAGACGGGTCATGGACCTCGTAGAGCAGCTGCAGGCTGCAGGTCAGCGCATCGACCATGCCTGGCGCACCCGGCGGCAGACCGATCTCGGCCGAGCCGTCGGACATCACCCGCGCCAGCGGGTAGCCCAGACCGGCGTACTGTTCGGCGCTCAGGGGCGGTGGCAGGCCCGCGCCGGCCATCGGTTCGTAATTGCCTCCGGTGAGCTGGCCACCGCATTCGAGCAGGTGACCCACACCAATAGCGCCGGCCAGGGCGGTCTGGCCCGGCGCGAGGCGATCGCGCGCTACAGCCGCGAATAGGGCCGAGTCGGCCACCCGGCCAGTGACGACCACATCGGCGCCTTGCGCCAGCGCATCGGCTAACGGGTGACAGCCGAGGTAAGCGTGGGCGCCCAGCAGCGGTGCGCCAGGCTCACGCACCCAGCGCACCTGCAAGGCACGGTCGGACACGTCATCGCCCACGATGGCCGCGACCTTCAGGCCAGCCAGCCCCAGCTCGCGGCCCAGCCGCGCGATGCGCTCGGCCGCAGCCACCGGATTGGCCGCACCCAGGTTGGAGACGATGCGGCAGCCCTTCTCGCGGGCCACCGGCAGCAGCGGGGTGAGCCGGCGCACCAGGCGCGGGTCGTAGCCGGCCTGCGGATGTTCGCGCCGTGCGCGCAAGGCCGGCACCAGGGTGCGCTCGGCCAGGCATTCGAGCACCACGGCATCGACGCCAGCGCGCGCCAGCACGACGGCCGGATCGATGCGGTCACCGGCAAAGCCGGCGCCGGCACCCAGGACACAAGCCACATCGGCCATCACAGTCCCATATAGGAGCGTTGTACATCGGGATCGCGCAGCAGCTCTTCGCCGGAGCCCGTCTTGAGCAGCTGGCCATGCTCGAGGATGTAGCCACGCTGGCACATCTGCAAGGCGTTACGTACATTTTGCTCGACCAGCAGCACCGTCAGGCCCTTGGTGGCGACCAGTTTTTTCACCAATTCAAACACCCGATCGACCATGATCGGCGCCAGGCCCAGCGAGGGTTCGTCCAGCATCAGCAGCTGGGGCATGCCCATCATGGCGCGGGCCACGGCGCACATCTGGCGCTCGCCGCCCGAAAGCCGCCCGGCCAGCTGGCCGCGGCGGTCGGCCAGGATGGGGAAGAACTCCATCACCTCCTGCAGATTGGCCTTCATCTGCGCCCTGGCCTTGGCATGGTAGGCGCCGAGCTCCAGATTTTCCAGCACAGTCATGAAGGGAAACAGCCGCCCACCCTCGGGCACCATCACCAGGCCGACGCAGGCCGCATCGTGCGCCGGCTGGCGGCTGATGTCCTGGCCGTTGAACTGGATGGCACCCGACTGCAGACGCAAATGACCGCCTATGGTCAGCAGCAGCGTGGTCTTGCCCGCGCCGTTGGCGCCGACCACCGAGACGATCTCACCGCGGCCCACATGCAAATCCACATGGTCGAGTACCGGCAGCTCTGCGTAGCCCGAGCAGACCTGTCTGACGTTCAGGATGGTGTCCATTGGTGCCCCTCTCCCAGGTAAGCCTTCACCACCTCGGGTGAACTCAGGATCTCGTCGGCGCTGCCCTCGGCGATCAGCCGGCCGCGATCGAGCACGATCACCCGTTCCGAAAAGGCCCGCACCACTTTCAGGTTGTGCTCGATGATCAGAAAGGTCAGCCCGTCTTCTTGATGCAGGCTGCGCAGCAGGTCGATGCAGCGGCCGGTCTCGCTCTGGTTCAGGCCCGCCATCACCTCGTCGAGCAGAACGATCTCCGGCCCCAGGGCCAGAGCGCGTGCCACCTCCAGGCGGCGCCGCTCGCTGAGCGTCAGGTCGCCGGCGCGCCGCTTGGCATGCGCGCCCAGACCCACGCGCTGCAGAACGGCCATGGCCCGGTCGCGAGCATCGGCCATGCGCCTGTGCTGCAGGAAGGCGCCAACCATGACGTTTTCCAGCGCTGATAGCGCGATCAGCGGCTTGACGATCTGGAAGGTGCGCCCCATGCCCAGCCTGGCCCGCTGCTGCGGTGCCAGGCGGTTGATGTTCTGACCGCGCAGGCTTACCTCGCCTAGGGTGGGTTCGAGTTGGCCTGTGAGCAGGTTGAAGTAGGTGGTCTTGCCCGCGCCATTGGGGCCGATGATGCTGACCACCTCACCCTTGTGCACGGCCAGCGAGACATCGTCCACGGCTTTGAGACCCATGAAATGCTTGCTCGCTCCGCGAGTCTGCAGCAGTGCCTGCGCCATCAGCGGCCTCCTCTCCTGGACCGGATCTTTCGCACCAGATCCTCGACGGCCCCGACCACGCCGCGCTTCATGAACAGCGCGGCCAGCACCATCAGCAAGCCCAGGATGGCCAGGTTCATGCCCGGCAGGGCATCGGCCAGCTCGGCGCGCAGGAAGTTCTCGAAAGGCACGATCAGCGCCGCGCCCAGCAGCGGCCCGGCGATCGTGCCCACGCCGCCAATCAAAGAGAGCAGTGCGAACTTCACGCCCACGTCCTGCAACGTGAACAGCGACGGTGGGTCAATGAAGCGCAGGTACATGGTGAACAGCGTGCCGCCGATGGCGGTGAGAAAGGCGCTCAGCGCCATGCCCTGCAGCTTGACCGACAGCACATTGATGCCAGAGGCCCGGGCGGCATCCTCGTCCTCGCGCACGGCCAGCAGGTAGTAGCCCAGACGGCTGCGCCGCAAGCAAACGGTAATACCCACCACCAGCGCCACGAAGACAAACATCAGCACCGCGTACTGCCAGCGTTCGCGGAAGATCATGTTGGCAAAGCCGGCCTTGAAGGGGATCATGATGCCGCGCGGACCGCCAGTGAAGCTGTCAAAGTGGTTGGCCAGCACGAAGGCCACCTCGTTGAAGGCCATGGTGGCGATCGCAAAGAACGGGCCCTTGAGACGGAAGGTCGGCCAGGAGATCAGCATGGCCACCAGCGAGGCCAGCAACGCCGCCGGGACCATTACCAGCCAGGGCGACAGGCCGTAGCGTGCGGTGGCAATGGCCGTGACATAGGCGCCTATGCCAAAGAACACGCCGTGGCCCAGCGAAAACTGCCCACCAAAACCGCCGATGATGTTCCAGGCCGAGGCCAGGCCCCCCATCAGGTAGGTGAAGGCGATGATATTGAGCCAGTAGGGGTCCTTGGCCAGCAGCAGCAGCGGCAGCGCGGCCAGGGCCATCAGGCCCAGGTAGCGCCACAGCGCGGTGCCGGCCGACTGCAGGCCCGAGTCCTCGGGCCGGACCACAGGCGGACGGGCTCCAGGGGCGCCGGCAAGATCAGTTTTGTTCACGGAAACCTACCTCCTCAGCACCCACCTGGCCCAAGAGGCCAGCCGGGCGGATGATCAGAACCGCCAGGAAAATCAGGAACCAGATGGCGTGGCGCAGCGCCGGGTCAATGTAGTAGCCGGCAAAGGCCTCCACCACGCCCACGATCAGCCCGCCCAGGTAGGCGCCCCAGACGCTGCCCAGGCCGCCAAGCACCACCACCGCAAACGCCGCCAGGATGAAGTTGCCGCCCACGCCGGGGGTGATGGAGTAGATCGGCGTGAGCATCACCCCGGCCAGGCCCGCCAGCGCCGAACCGATGCCGAAGGTCATCAAGAAGGTCTTCTCGACATTGATACCCATGGCCCGCGCGGCGCGCTTGTCCTGCGTCACCGCCCGCACCGACTTGCCCACCATGGTGCGAGTCAGCCAAAAATGCAGGGCGATGGTGATGGCGGTGGTGATCACAAAAGTCAGCAGCCGAACGGTGCCCACTTTGATGTCGCCCAGCTCGATCACCTGCGCGCCGAAGTCGCCGCCCACGCTGCGCGCCTCGCCCCGGGTGACGGCCAGCATGATGTTCTGGAACATCATCAAGAGGCCAAAGGTGGCGAAAATCTGCATGTTCGATTCGTTGTGCAGCGGCTGGATCACCAGGCGCTGGATCAGCACCCCGAGCAAGCCCACCGCCGGCGCCACCAAGAACACCGACAGATAGGGGCTCAGCCCCAGGATGTTGTAGGCGTAGTAGCCGCCGTACATGCCGAACATCACCAACTCGCCCTGGGCGAAGTTGACGATGCGCACGGTACCGAAGATCAGGTTCAGCCCCACGCTGACGAGGCCGTAGACGCCTCCCAGCAGAAGGCCGATCACCAGCACGTTCAACAGTTGGTCCATGGTCTCCTCTTTAGCTATCGTCTTTCTGCTCAAATACCTCGCGCAGGCTGCCTACGCGCTGGCGCACGCCGGTCATCATCAAGTCCCACTCCACCCCCGCCGTGATGAAGCGCGCGCCCAGGCGCAGCACCTGGCGCAGCAGGGCCGGCGTGTGCGCCAGACCGCCCGCCCCCGCCACCTTGCCGTGACGCTGGCAGGCCCGGATGACCCGCTCGTGGCAGGCCATCACCTCCGGGTGGCCGTAGTCGGCCGGCCGCCCGAGCGCATCGCACAAATCCACCGTGCCGATGTGCAGGATATCTACGCCCGGCACGGCGGCAATCTCATCGGCCCTTTCTATCGCCTCGGGCGACTCAAGCATCACCACCACGGTGGTGGCGGCATTGAAGGCCTGTCGCAGGTCGCGCGCATCGCTGCCTGGCCGGTAGCCCACATGCGGCCAGTTGCCGGCGGCCGAACGCTCGCCCTGGGGGGCGAACATGCAGGCACGCACCACGGAGCGCGCATCCTCGGCATTTTTCACATGCGGCGCGATCACGCCCAACGCGCCCGCGTCCAGCAGGCGGTTGGCATAGTGACCGTCCAGGCTGGGCACACGCACCAGGGGCGTCACGCCCGCGTGCAGCGCGGTCACGCAGACCTGCGCGGCAGCCTGCTCGGGGATGACCGAATGCTCCAGGTCCAGGCTGATCGCGTCGCAGCCGCAGGCGCGGGCGGCCAGTGCGATGTCCACCGAGGCGACCTTCTGCACGATGAGCGCCACGCCCAGGCCACCGGCGGCCAGGGTCTCGGCCAGCGGGTTGCGCAGCAGCGGATAGGTGCTCATACGGCCGCACCCGGCGCCAGGATCAGGTCGGGCGCGAGCACCGCCTCGCCGCGCTGCCAGCGCGCCAGGTTGCCGAAGGCATGGCGGGCCACATGGGCGACATTGTCAAAGACTCCGCCACCGGCGTGCGGCGTCAGCACCACCTGGTCCAGCGCAAACAAGGGGTGGTCCGGCGCGGGCGGCTCGGGGTCGAAAGCGTCCAGTCCGGCGCCCCTGAGGTGGCCGGACTGCAGGGCCGCGCACAAGGCGGCCTCGTCAATCAGGCCGCCGCGCGAGGTATTGACCAAAATGGCCCCGGGCTTCATGGCCGCCAGCGTGCGGGCATTGAGCAGGTGACGGGTGGCCTCGGTCAGCGGCGCATGCAGGCTGAGGATGTCGCTCGTGGACAGCAGCTCGTCCAAGCCCACGCGGCGTGCACGCAGCTCAGCCTCGACCCGCGCAGGCGCGCCCTGCAGGTCGTGATAGACGATCTCCACCTCGAAGCCGCGCAGCAACTGGGCCAGGCGCCGGCCGATCTGGCCGAAGCCATACAGACCCACGGTCTTGCCCTGAATCTGAAAACAGGATTCACGCATCTGCGGCGTGGGCCACAGGCCCTGCCGCATGGCGCGGTTCACATAAGGAATGCGGCGGTAAACCGCCAGCATCAGGGCCAGGGCCAACTCGGCTACCGGCTGGCTATTGGCCCCGCTGGTGATGGCCAGGCCCACGCCCCGGCGACGCAGGGCCGCCAGGTCGATGGCATCGATGCCTATGCCCCATTTGTGCACCCAACGCACGCCGGGCGCAGCGGCCAGCAGCGCCTCGTCCACCCGGGCAAAGCCGGGCAGCAAGGCGTCGGCATCAGCCGCCAGCGCCTGCTGGTGCGCCGCCTCGTAGGACTGGGCAAAGCGCAACTGCCAGCCGGTGGGTGCGGCGCGCTGCACCTCACGGCGCACCGGGTCGGCCCACACGTCCAGACAGGCGACCTTCATGCCCAAATCCTTGCGCTGGGGTGGCACAGGGGCATGGCGCTCAGGGACGGCCCAGGGCCCGGAGCGTCACGCCGGGCAGGGCCGCATTCTGCGGGAACACGGTCACCATCTTGCCGCCCTGCCACTGCGAGGCGGTGAACCAGGCGCGGGTGTTCTGCATGTTCTTGTCGAACTTGGCGCCAAAGCCTGAGGGATAGCTGCTCTCGGGCTTGTCCAGCGCGACAGCGGCGGCGCGCACCTTGTCCGGGTCCAGGCTGCCGGCGGCCTTGACCGCCTCGGCCATGATCAGCGCCCCGGAGTAGGCAGCCATGCCTTGCGGCGCGATCGGATCGGCCTTGTACTTGGCACGGTAAGCCGCCAGATAGGCGCCCTGACCGGGACCGAAGGTCTCGGTGATATCGTGGCGCGGATAGCCGATCACCAGGATGCCCTCCAGGTAGCCGGCGCCTATAGCCTCCAGGGTCTCAGGTGTGTCGCCGGTGCCCACCATTAGGATGGCGCCGGGCTTGAAGCCCTGCTCACGTATGGTGCGCAGCAGCAGGTTGCCGTCAGGCACGTAGCCGGTCTGCACCACCACGTCAGGCGCAGCCTGCCTGGCCCGCAGCACCGAGTCGTTGAGGTCGATGGTGCGCGCCGGATGCGCGCCCACACCCACGACCTGGGCACCGGCCTCGGTCAGCAGCTTGCGCTGCACCTGAGCGATGCCAGTGCCATAGATCGAGTCCTCGTGCTGTAGCCAGACCTTCAGGCCCCTGATATCCTTCCTCAGGTTGGGCGCGATCAGGTTACGGATCACGTTGACCGATGTCACCGCAAAGGCATTGCCGTCGGGCCCGCTGCGGATGAAGTTGGGCAGACCGCGCTCGGTCAGGTTGACCGCCACCGCGTTGGTCTCCCAGTACAGCTTGTTGTAGCGCATGGCCGCGTCGCTGGCCGTCAGCGAGATGCCGCTGATATAGGTGCCCATGTACATGTCCACCTTGTCCTTGACCGCCAGCTGCTCAACCGTGGCAATACCTTGCTGCGGGTTGGACGCGTCGCCGCGCACCAGCTCAATCTTCCTGCCCAGCAGGCCGCCGCTGGCATTGATGCGGTCCACCGCGAGCTCATAGCCGCGGGTGACCTCGGTGCCGTACAGGGCTAACGGGCCGCTGTAGGGGTTGATGGCGCCGATCTTAATCGTCTGCGCCAGCACCGGAGCGCCAGCCAGGGCCGAAGCGCCGAGCAAGGCAGCGCCCGCCCAGAGTTTGAATTTGCTTGAATGCTTCATAGCAGTCTCCTTCGCTTTCATGTCGATGAATTGACGACGTCCCTACTGACTACGGCACCGAGCCCACGTCCGATGACGCGGTGCCACGAACCTCTTGCGTGTTCTTTGACTGAAATCCATGTTCAGACCACCCCCAGGCTGCGACCGACGGGCCAATAGATGCCAGTGCCGATCACACCGCCGTCAACCGCCAGATCGGCGCCAGTGATGTAGGACGACTGCGGCCCAAGCAAAAAAAACATCACATCAGCCAGTTGCTCGGGCCGAGCCATATGCTCAAGCGCGATGATCCCTTGGAGGGTTTCAACCAGGGCCGGGTAGTTGCGCACCATCTCGGTGTCAACCACGCCCGGGCAGATGCAGTTGACGCGAACGCCGCGCGGGCCGAGCTCCATGGCAGCGCTACGCGTCAGACCACGCAGTGCCCATTTGCTGCTGCTGTAGGCTGCCGAAAAATAGCCGGTCATTCCGACGGTGGAGGACACATTGACAATGGCTGCTCCGCGGGGCATCAGGGGCGCCAGGGTGCGTATGCCCAGAAAGCTGCCGGTGAGGTTGGTGGCCATCACCCGCTGCCAGTGCTCGCTTGTAGTCTGCGTCACCGGCGCACGGGGACCGGTGATACCAGCGTTGTTGACTAGGCCCAGCAGGGGCCGCCCAGCTGCCTGCACCTGCGCGGTCAGGTCCTCCCAGGCGCCCTCGTCGGAGACGTCGGCATGGACGGGCAGCAGGCGCCCGGGCATACCCTGCATGCAAGCCCGCAGCGCGGTCCAGGCCCCGTCCTCGGCGGGCAGGGCATCCATCACATGCACCGTCGCACCGGCTTGCACCAGCAGCCGCGCCACGCAGGCACCCTGGCCGCGTGCGCCACCGGTGACCACCGCGGCCTGGCCGCTCCAGTAGGAAGTGTGCTCCGCGCTCATGCCGGCCCCTTCGCGCGCCACGGCTCACTGCGGTTTGATGCCTGCCGAGGCGGCCACGCCCCGAAAGCGTTCGATCTCGCTGATCTGAAACCGCCGCATGTCCTGGGTCGCCAAAAGCAAGGGATCTGAGCCAATCTTGCGGGTGAATTCCTTGGTCGCCGGCAAAGCCAGGACCTTCTGAACGGCATCGACCAACCGAAGGGTGATCGCATCAGGAGTTTCGCTGCGTACCGTCAAGGTGGTCCAGGTGTAGTTGACATAGTCCGGGTACCCAAGCTCCTTGGCGGTGGCAATCTCCGGGTAGTCCGGATGCCGGACATCGCCCGTGACCGCCAGGGCGCGCAGCTTGCCAGCCTTAACCTGGGGCATAGCCGCAATCAGGTCGCTGACCGCCCAGTCGATCTGGTTGCCCAATAAGGCCAGAAACACCTCCGGCGCACCGCGGTAGGGCACATTGACATGGTGTGTACGCGTGAGCGAACCGAACCATTCAGCCGACAGATGGAAGCCGGCGGTGTAGGAGCCGACATTCAAACGTTTCTGCGGGTCGCGGCCAGCCTGAACCAGATCAGCCAGATTGTTGATGCGGGTGTTGGCGCTGGAGGCAAGCAGGACCATCATGCCTCGAGTCAGGCCGCTGATGGGCTTGAAGTCTTTGACGGCGTCGTAGGGGATGTCCTTGATAGTCACCGGATTGACTGCCAGGTGGGTGTTGGTCCCGAGGAACAGGGTGTAACCGTCGGCTGGGGCCTGCTTGACCGCCATGGCTGCAATCACGCCATTGCCGCCAGCCCGGTTTTCAACCACCACCGACTGTCCAAGCAAGGCGGTCAGCTGCTCGGCGAAGAAACGGCCGACGATGTCAGAGCCGCTGCCCGGTGAGGTGGGCACGATGATGCGCAGGCTGCGCGATGGGAAATTGTCCTGGGCCAGAACTGGCGAGGCGCATAGGCCGGCCAGCACGGAAACCAGAAAAGCCCGGCGCAAGGAAGAAAGTTTCATGATCAGGTCCTTAGAGGGTTGTTGCTTCAAGTGGGGGCGAACAGTCAGGCTGGCACGAAGCGGGGCAGTGCGAAGTCACCTTCGCGCTCAATCCGCAGCAAGACGGGCTGGTCGATTTGCAGCCCATTGGGATCATCGAGGCCCAGCACATTGCTGATCAAGCGCGGGCCCTCTTCAAGTTCAATGATGGCCACGTTGTAGGGCAGACGCCTTTCAAAAGCCTTGTGATAAGCCATGTGAAACACGACCCAGCTCACAACGTGAGCACGGCCGCTGGCCGGCACCCAATCGACCTGGTCATGCAGACAAGCGGGACACTCGGTGCGCGCCGGCAGCCAGGCATGGCCGCACTGCCGGCAACGCTGATAAGTGAGTACGCCTTCTTGCAGCCGGTCCCAATAGGGCGCGGTCAAGTCGGTACGAACCGGAGGAGGTAGGTCAATGTCGCTCATGGTCTTGCCTTACTGGCCCAAGATCAGCGTGGAATGCGTATGCATGATCCCGCCCTGGTTGCTAACGACGCAGGTACGCGCGCCCGTGACTTGGTTGACTGCCTCGCCGCGCATCTGCCGCACGCCTTCGATCACCATCTGCAAACCTGGCATGCCGGTCTCGGACAGCAAGCCGCCGGCGGTGTTGAGCGGCAGCTCACCGCCGATCTCTAGGCGACCGCCAGCCACAAAGGCACCCCCCTGCCCCTTCTTGCAAAAGCCATAGTCCTCCAAAGTGATCAGGGGAACGATGGAAAAACAGTCGTAGAGCTGCGCTACATCGATGTCCTTGGGCGCAAGCCCCGCCATGCGGAAGGCGGTCTGCGCCGATACGGCTGCGGCGGTCTCGGTCAAAACAGGTCGCTGCACCACCTCCCACGACGTCTGGCCTTGACCAAACCCCAGGATGAACACCGGCTTGTCCACTTGCAGTTGCCTGGCACGCTGAGCCGACATAACCACCACCGCCGCCCCCCCATCGGAGACCAAGCAACAATCGTCACGCGTCAGCGGAGCCACGATCAGGCGAGACTGCCTGTACTGCTCGAGCGTCAAGGGTTTGCGCAGCTGGGCATTGGGATTGGTGGCGCCATGCCCACGACAGGCAGTGACAATAGCGCCGAGCTGGTCTCGGGTGGTGCCAAACTGCGCCATGTGCCGCTGCGCGATCATGGCGTAGCCGGCGGGTGTGCCAAACCAGCCGAAGACATCATCATCGCCCCAGGATTTTTCGTAGGCGTGGCGCGATCCGGTGGCCGGGTTGTCGGCCAGACAGACCACCGCCACCTCGCACTGCCCGGCCTCGATGGCCATAGCCGCGTAACTGATCATGCTGATATTGCTGGCCCCGCCGTGGTCCCAGACGCCGCCGATGCGCGGCATCATGCCCAGGGCCTCGGCCAGCTTCTGGGCGTACATCATTTCAAAGCGCGAGGTCGGCGCCTTGACGAACAAACCATCCACTTGGTCCTTATCGATACCCGCATCGGCCAGGGCCCTGCCGATGGCCTGTGCGTTAAGCGAAATCGTGCTGCGACCTTCGAGCTTGCCGAAGGCCGTATGTCCCACGCCGGCAATCACCGCCTTGCCTCGCATCAGATGACCTCCTCATCACGCAGTTTCTGCACTTGGCCAGCAGACAAGCCCAGCCACTGCCTATAGACTTCCTCGTTATCGCGCCCGAGTTCACCGCTGGGCTTGATCGGCAGCCGATCGGAACCCTCGAACCGCAGCGGCGAGCGCATCAGGCACACCCGGCCGTACATCGGATGGTCAACCCACTCCAGGGCGCCTCGCTCGTGCATGTGGGCATCGTTGACAACCTCGCCGATCCGGCGGACCGGCGCACATGGCACGCGGTGGCTCATCAGCAGGTCAAAAAGCCCCTGTTTAGAATGCGCTGAGGTAAAGTGGGCTACCAGTTCGTCGATATCGTCCATGTGCTCGACTCGGCTTCTTAAGTTGGCATAGCGCGGATCGCCGAGCAGGTCCTCGCGCTTCATCGCCCTGAGCAAAGACGCCCAGTGCGTCTCACCGACACAGATGATGGCGATATGTCCGTCCTGCGTCGGATAGACGTTGTAGGGCGACTCGGCCAGACCGCCATGGCGGTTGCCGGTGCGCTCGGAGGCTTGTCCCTCAGAGCCATAGTGCAGGCCCAGATTGGAAGCCAGCGAGGCATAGACCGCCTCCTGCATGGCCACCTCCACGAGACGACCGCGTCCCGTGCGTTCGCGCTCGAACAAGGCGGTCATGATGCCGGCGTAGAGATGCGTGCCACCGAAAAAGTCGCACAAGGCTGGGCCGGCCTTGACCGGCGGGCGATCGGGAAAGCCGGTGACGCTCATGATCCCGGCCATCGCCTGCACCGTCAGGTCCATTGCGGGATAACTGCGATTAGGGCCTGTGCGGCCGTAGCCTGACCCAGCGCCATAGACCAGACGCGGGTTGACCTGACTAAGCGCCTCGTAGCCCAGCCCCAAACGCTCCATCGCTGCAGGGGCAAAATTTTCCACCAGCACATCGCTGCGGCTGACCATGGCTCTGAGCAACTCACGGCCGCGCTCACTCTTGAGGTTGAGCGTGGCAAAAGTCTTGTTGCTGTTGAGCATGGCAAAAGGCAGCGCCGCCCCGCCGACCACGCTGCGCCGGCGCAGGTGCTCTCCACCCTTGGCTTCGATCTTGATGACGCGGGCGCCAGCCATGGCCAGCATGAAAGTGCAGTAAGGTCCGTTGTAGATCTGGCCCAGATCGACCACGGTCACGCCGGTAAGGGGCAGAGGGCGGCCCATGTCATTGCCCCTTAAACCGAGGATCGCGTTTTTCGGCAAAGGCGCGCGACCCTTCGGCTACGTCCTCGGTGTCCTGGAGCATGCGTCCGATCATTCGCTCCAGACGCAGCCCCGACTGGAGGTCCAGATCGCGGCTGCGGATGGCCAGCTCCTTGGCCGCCTGGACGGCCAGCGGAGCATTGGCCGCGATGCGCCGTGCGAAGTCAAGCGCTGTGGGCATGAGCTGCTCCATCGGCACCACTCTGTTGACCAGACCCCAGCGCTCGGCGGTGGTGGCATCAAAGGTGTCGCCAGTAAGCAGGATTTCCATCGCGATGGCATAGGGCACCTGACTGAGGATGCGCTGCGTGCCTCCGTTACCGGCGATCATGCCGCGCTTGACCTCCGCCAGATTAAAAGTCGCATGGGTGGCCGCAATCCGTATGTCGGTAGCTAGCATGAGGGTGATGCCGCCGCCGAGACAATAACCATTGACCGCACTAATGACCGGCTTCCACACCTCGAGCCCACGGTTGAGTAGCTGATCGGCCTGGGTCTCCCACATCTTGGCCATCGGCGTTGGCGCAGTGATGAAACTCTTGATATCGGCGCCAGTGGTGAAAGACTTGTCCCCGGCCCCGGTGACGATGGCCACCCGGATCGATGGATCATCGCGCACCCTGATCCAGGCCTTGGACAAGGCTTGGTAATGCTCGGCATCCATTGCATTGAGCCGCTCGGGGCGATTGAGGGTGATGAGCGCAATGCCCTCATCGGAGACCGAAAAGTCGATGGCCATTGGTCTTCCTTGTCTTTAGCCCTGCCGCATCGCGCCGAGGATGTCGCGGGCCACCACCATGCGATGCACCTCGGACGGACCTTCGCCAATTCGCTTGATGCGCATCTCGCGGTACCAACGCTCCAGGGGAAGCTCCTGGGCGACCCCCATGCCGCCCAGAATCTGAATGCAGCGATCGACCACCCGTCCGGCGGTCTCGGTGCCGAAGACCTTGGCGATAGAGGCATCAACCTTGATGTTGCGCCCCATGTCGGCATTCCAGGCCGCCTGGTAAACCAAGAGACGGGCGGCGCGCAATTCGATTTCGGAGTCGGCGATCATCCACTGGACGGCCTGCTTGTCAGCCAGATAGCCGCCGAAAGTCTTGCGCTGACGGGCCCAGTCAATAGCGATATCTAGCGCTGCTTGCGCGATTCCTATCGTCGCTGCGGCATAGGGCGGACGGGCGTGAACCAGCCATTCTTCGGCGAACGAAAAGCCTTTGCCTTCGTCGCCCAGACGATCTTCGATGGGCACCTCGTAGTTGTCGAAGTGCACCTCGTAGGGCGAATAGGACCGAATCACCGGGATCTTTGACAGGCTGATACCCGGCCGGCTCTTGTCAACCACGAAGCTGGTGATGCCGTCGCGGCCCTTGCTGTCGCCCACGCGCGCAAAGACGATGCCCCACTTGGCCATGCCCGCTCCGGAAATCCAAATCTTGGTACCGTTGATCACATAGCGATCGCCCTTGCGTTCGGCGCGGGTCTGTATGGCGCGGCCCGGATCGGATCCGCCCGAGGGCTCGCTGATGGCCACAAAAGCCTTGGTGCCCAGAGCCACATCTTCGCGGGCAAAACGCTGCTGATGCGCCGTGCCTTTCCAGATCACATTGGGCGGGTCAAAACCGAAGGCGCCGCAGCCAGCAATGTAGGCACCCATGCGGCATTTGGCCGTCTCCTCCGCGGCCACACACTGCCCCAGCAAATTCAAGCCAGCCCCCCCTTGCTCGGCCGGGGTTTCGAACAGCCAAAGACCCAGGGCACGGGCTTTTTTCTGCAGGGCAGCCAGTTGCTCGGGCGGCGGCTCGTAGGCATCATGCTCGAGCTTGTCCTCTACAGGCTTGATCTCTTCCTGCATGAAGCGGCGCACGGTGTCGCGCAGCATCCTCATTTCCTGAGGTAATTCCCAACTTCCCAAATCGTCGTGAGTCACTGATGTCCCTCTGAGTGTTTCTTGGAATCGATCGTGTCAATGGCGGGCGGCCTTCAGGCGCGCGCGGCCTTGCCGGCATGCATCTCCGATCGACGTTTTTCGCTGGCGGCCTTGTCGATGGTGTAGAGGGGCGTACCAGCGGCAGGCCGACTCTCGGCGGCAATGACGGCACCGTAGTCGCGCTCAGCCGTGGCGCGGGATATGTAGGCGGCGTTGAGATCGCGTTCAACCGCATCAAGGTCCCGCTCCAGCGGGTCACCATAGCCGCCACCGCCTGGGGAATTGGCGCGTAAGGTGTCACCCGACTGTAGGCTGCGCTTGTCTTCCTTGCTGCGCATCTGTGGCGTCCATGTCTTTCCGGCAGTGACGAACTCAACCCGATTGGGCTGTCCGGCCTTGCCGCCGAGCACCCCGAAGGGCGCATGGTCGGCGCGGTCACCCAGCACCGTAACGAGGCAGTCACTCCAGGTGGTAAGGCTGTAGCTGGTGCCGCACCCGCCCCGATGCCAGCCGGCCCCCCCCGAATCGTCGCGCACCTGGAAATGGTTGAAGCGAATCGGGAAGCGATGCTCGGACATCTCCAGCGACATGAAGTTGGCCATCGACTGCGGCGGCGTGCCGTTGATCAGTCCATCACTGGCCCGACTTGCGCCGTAGCCACCCGGGTAGGGAAAGACGCCGACGTAATAGTTGCCTGAGCGCGGATGGGTGCCGCTGATGGCCGTCACGCCTATGGTGCCAAAGAAAGCCGCCGGGGCCTTGTCAGGGATGGCCTGGGCCAGCGCACCGAAGGTGACGTCGATGGCACGACCCATGGGCTCGAGATAGCCGCCACAGGGGGTGGGGTATTCGGCCGAGAGAATCGTGCGCGGCGGCAGGGTAAAGCTGATCGGCCTGAAGGTGCCTCCATTGACCGGCACATCGGGGAAGATATGCTTGATCGCCACATAACAAGACGACAGAGTGGTGTTATGCGACATGTTCATCGGCCCGGTGGTGCTGGCCCCGGTTCCGGTGAAATCGAAATGCATTTCATCGCCCGTCACGGTGATCGCCAGCTTGACCGGGACCGGCTGATCGTTGATACCGTCGTTGTCCAGGAAATCCTCCCAGCGGTAGGTGCCGTCGGGGATCTCGGAGATGTAGGAGCGCATCTGGCGCTCAGAGTAAGCAATCATTTCGTCGAGGCACTGCGACAAAGTGCTGCGCCCATAGCGTTGGACCAGAGCTTCGATGCCACGGTGACCGACGGTAAAAACATTGACCATGGCCGAAAGATCGCCGGCAATTTCCTTGGGCAAACGTACGTTGGCCTTAAACATGGCCAGCAGCGCCTCATTGAGCCGCCCCTGCTCGTAGAGCTTGACCGGCGGGATGACTATGCCCTCCTGATGAATCTCGGTGGCCTTGGGCCCCCAACCTCCCGGCACATTGCCGCCGATGTCCATCCAGTGTCCGGTGGTCGCCAGCACCGCGAACAATTGGCCGTCGGCAAAGATGGGAGCCACTAGCTGGACATCCTGCAAATGACTGCCGCCGGCGTAGGTGTCATTCATGATCCAGATATCGCCCGGCTTGAAGCCACCCTGCTGGCGAGACAAGCCGATGATGTGCTGGACTGCAAACTGCATATAGGCCAGAAAAACCGGCAACCCGTACCGGCCCTGCGCAATCGTCTCGCCCGTCTCCGGATGAAAGATGCCGTTGGCGCAATCGTTGGTTTCGGAAATGATGGGGGAGATAGCGGCGTGGATCAGTTGCAGATCCATCTCGTCGGCGATTTGCTCAAGACTGCCGCGCACCACGGCCAAGGTCACTGGATCCATTTACTTCACCTTCACAAGGAGATTGCTGTGCAGATCAACCGTCACAGACATGTCCGGCTCGACCACCGTGGTGGTATCACTCTGTTCAACGATGGCCGGACCATAGAAATGCATGCCCGGCAACAGGTCATCGCGCCGATAAACCGGGGTGTCGTACCAACGCTGAAAATGCACCGGCCGGGTAGCCGCCGGCTGGGGCTGGGCCTGGCTGGCTCTGACCTCGGCACCCTTGACCGCTGCCGCGCTGCTACGTGAGCCGACCGCTACCGTGCGGAGGTTGACCAATACCACAGGCATGTCATTGAGGGTGTTACCAAACTGCGTGCGGTAGGCATCAACAAAAGCCTGCTCAAGCAACGACTGGCTCATGCCCGGCTCGACCCGCACGCGCAGGCAATGAATCTGCCCAGCGTAGGCCATGTCGGCGTTGTGCGCGATCACTACCGCATCGACCGGCACCTGGCTCTGCGCCACTTGCTGCGCTGCCTGCTCACGCTGCGATACGAACATGGCAGCCAACTCCGCCGCGTCGATGCGATCCAAGCGCTTTTCCACGGTCTGGGAGATGTCATAGCGCAGGTCGGCATGCGCACAACCGAGGGCGCACAGGACACCCGGGTACTTGGGAACCAACATGGTACTGACGCCCACTTCGCGTATGAGCGCGCCCCCATGCATAGGTCCGGCACCGCCGAAAGCCACCAGCGCAAAATCGCGTGGATCGAGGCCACGCTCTATGGACATCAAGCGCATGCGGCCGGCCATGCGCTGATTGACCACCGCCAAAATGGCCTCAGCCGTCTTTTCCGTGCTCAGGCCGAGCTTGCCGCCAAGTTCGGCCACCGCCCGACGGGCGCCCTCGACATCCAGCGTGCTGCCATCGCCATTCATCTGGCTGGCCGGATTGATGCGCCCCAGTACCACATTGGCATCGGTGACGGTGGGCTCAACGCCGCCGCGTCGGTAGGCCACGGGGCCGGGCACGGCCCCGGCACTGCGCGGACCGACCTGCAGCATACCGCCGCGATCCAGGTAGGCAATGCTGCCGCCGCCTGCGCCGATAGTGTGCACGTCGATCATCGGCAGGCGCAGCGGAATGCGAAAGTCCAGGTTGGTCAGCTCGGCCACTTCGGGCTTACCGTTGATGATCACCGCCACATCGAAGCTGGTGCCTCCCATGTCGCCAGTGATGACATGGCTAAAGCCCGATTCGGCCGCGATCAGGGCGGCTGCGGTCACTCCAGCCGCAGGCCCGGAGCGCACGATGTAGGCCGAGCGCTGGCCCAGCTGCCGCAGCGGCGCCACGCCGCCGTTGGATTGCATGATGGCCACCTCACGGCAGAAGCCCCAGTCGCCGAGCTTTTCCGACAGATTGCGCGCGTAGCGAGCCACCAGAGGCTGCAAATAGCCCTGCACTACGGCTGTGCTGGTGCGTTCAAATTCGTAATACTCGCGCACCACCGAGGTGGCGGTGACCAGTTCCCAGGCCGGATTGATCTCGGCCAGGATCTGCCGTGCACGCTCTTCATGCGCAGTGTTAGCGTAGGCGTGCAGAAAAGCAATCACCACCGATTCGACACGGCGCGCCTGTAATTCCTGGGCCACAGCGCGCAGACCGGCTTCGTCCAGAGGCTTGAGCACCCGGCCCTCGTAATCGATGCGCTCGGCCACCTCGAAGCGCAAATGCCGAGGCACCAGGGGCTCATGCACGCCATGAAGTCCGTACATTTGGGGCCGGTCGCGCCGACCCAGCTCGATCAAGTCGCGAAAGCCGTGGGTGGTGATCAGAGCGCAGCGGGCGCCCTTGCGCTCGATCACCGCGTTGGTGGCAATCGTGGTGCCATGCACAATGGCATCGAGGTCGCCGGGCCGCAGGCTGGCGGCCTGCAAGGCATTGAGCAAGCCTATGGACGGGTCGTGCGGGGTCGAAGGCACCTTGAGAATCTGGTGCGGGCGATCGTCGCCACCGAAAAAATACAGGTCGGTGAAGGTGCCCCCGACGTCGATGCCTACAGTGCCTTTCATCATCGCTCCCCAAAAATCTCTTAGGCACTTAGCCTGTTTTTTTTCGCTTATCCCAGCGCTGGCCGCACTGCGGCTCCTGATGCTGCCGCCGCAGCCAGGCGCAAGCATGCGCCATCGCCTGGGCCGCCTCGGGGAGACGACCGGCATGCTTAAGAAAGCCGTGGTTCAGGCCCATGGCGCAGCGCGACTCGACCGAGACACCAGCTTGAGCAAGCCGCTCAGCCAAGGCCTGCCCTTCATCGCGCAACACGTCGTACTCGGCGGTCATCAACCATGTCGCCGGCATGCCTGCCAGTGAGACCATGCGCAGGGGCGCCGCATCAGGATGGGCCCTCTGCGCGGCATTGCCCAGGTAGAGAGACCAGAACCAGGCCATCGCTTGCGCGCTCAGGCCATAGCCCTGTGCGTAGCGCCGGTAAGAGCAGCGCTCGCTGTCGGGCTCGTCAGTGACCGGGTACCACAACAACAATCCTTGCGCTTGGGCAGCAGCGCGATCGCGCAAGCGCGCCGCGGTGACCACGGCCAGGCAGCCGCCCGCGCTGTCGCCGGCCAAGGCGAGTCGCCGCATATCGGCTCCGAGGTCATCGGCCAAAGCCAACAAGCCCAGTGTGGCGGCCAGGCAGTCATCAGGGCCTGCTGGAAAGGGATGCTCGGGTGCAAGCCGATAGTTGACCGAAACCACCAGGCAGTTCGCACCCTGGGCCAGTCGTCTGCAGATCTCGTCGTGCGTGTCAAGGTCAAGGGCGCAAAAGCCACTGCCGTGAAAAAATACCGTCAGGGGTAATCGATCACCCCCCGGGTGTGGGCGATACAGGCGCGCAGCAATGGGTCCCGCGGGCCCGTGCAACGCCAGATCGCGCACCTCGGCCATGGGCACAGGTATCTGCCGCGCATAAGCGCGCTTCATCTGCTCACGGGCCTGCTCAATCGGCAGTTGGTGATAGGGCACAGCCGTGTCGGGCGCGGCGGCCAGCTCTGCGGCGATAAAGGGATGCAAGGGCATGGACTTGGGAGTCGATGTGCTCTGGCCTTACTGCGGCTGCACGCCAATAGAGGCCAACAGCCGCGGCAGGCGCTCAACCTCGCTGCGCACGAAGGGGCCAAAGTCAGCCGGCCCCATCCAACGGGGGTCGGCACCGATTTGTTGCAGTCGTTGGGCTGTGTCCGGGCTCTTGACCAGCCGCTCGAGCTCATCGGCCAGGCGCCGTACCACGACATCGGACGTGCCTACAGGTGCAAACAATCCAATCCAGCCGACGAAGTTGAAATCGCTCACGCCGGCCTCGGCCAGCGTGAGCACTTCAGGCGCCTGCGCACTGCGGCCGCCCAATGTGACCACGCCAAGTACACGTACCGAACCGGATCGGACATGCGCCAGGCTCGAGCTGATATCGGGAAACATCACCTGCACCCGACCCGCAATGACATCGGTCAGGCCCAGCGGATTGCTTTGGTAGGGCACGCGCAGCATTTCGGCACCGGCGCGTCTAGCGAACATCTCGCCCATCATCAGGCTCGATGTGTTGCCGGCCGCAAAGCTGATCGCTTTGGGCTGCGCCCGAATCAGCGCCACCAACTCGGCGGGCGTCTTGGCAGGGACAGAGGGATGAACCACCAGAAAACTCGAGAAGGTGGCAATCAAGCCGACCGGCACGAAGTCTTTGACCGGGTCATAGCCAGGCTTAGCCATCAGGCCGGGGTTGGCTCCGTGGGTGGAGTTGGTCCCCATCAAGAGCGTCAATCCGTCGGGCGCCGCACGAGCCACGGCCGTACTGGCAATCGCGCCATTGGCACCGGGACGATTTTCTACCGTCACCGGCTGCTTGAAGGCCGCTTCAAGTTGCTGCGCCAGCAGGCGCGTGGCCGTATCGGTACCGCTGCCAGGTCCGAAGGGCACCACGATCTTGACGGGACGCTGCGGATACGCCTCGGCCTGCGTCAATGGCGATACCGCACACAGCGCCGCCGCCATACCGGCCCACATCAGGATGCGCGCCCATAGCCGCATCGATGGCGAGGATCCCGGGGTCGAGCGCCCGGTCGCCTTGAACGTGCTCTTCATACCTCTCCTCCACCCTTGCGGGTCTCCGCATTCGTCGTGGGGCCCAGTGCATAGCCGGCGCTCTCACACGGTTTTAACTTCCACAGCCGCCCTTGCCGGCTCAATCGGTCCGTCAGTCAGACTAGGCCGTTGCTGCATCTTTTTTCCTGGACCGGCGGGCGGCTCCCTCCTTGCCGCGTTGATCCACTGCTTGCACATATGCGCCCACATGCCGGCCCATGCGGCGCCAAGCGGCATCGCCCTCACGCTGCTCGATCGCCTCCATGACCCTCTGATGGGCTCTAACCACCGCACGGCGCACATCGGGTGAATTGAAACCCTTGAGGTCAGTTGCGTCATAGACCGCCTGGGCGATGGCCTGGGTAAACGCGATCAGTAATTCGTTATGACTGGCCTTGACCAGACTGACATGCCAATCCAGATTGGCCTGCAGAAAGGCGGGCACATCCCCGATACAGGCCTCTATGCGACGGTGGCAGGCCTGCAGATGGTCCCAATCTTCCTTCGTGTGGTGCAGGGCCGCCAGGCGTGCCGATTGCGGCTCGATAGACTCGCGGGCCTGCAGGACGGAGTCGAAGCGAACACCCTGTCCACGTATATAAGTCTGGATCGAGCGCTGCACGGTCTCGGTGTGTGGACGCCTGACCTCGCTGCCGCCGTTACGACCGGTTCGGGTGACAACCAGGCCCTCGACGTCGAGGATAAGCAGGGCTTCGCGAACGGTGGCGCGCGACAAGCCCGATCGCTGCGCCAGTTCGCGCTCACTGGGGAGCGAGACCCCGACACCGAGTTGCCTTTCCAGAATCTGCTTGCGCAAGACATCGGCCAAGACGTCGGCAGCTTTGGGGATATCGATGGGGGTGAGATCGAGCATGCTGGGCTTTCTCTGTGGTCAAAATCATATTTGGCCCATCTTTGATTTGGTCAGACCATTAGAGTGTTTTGCTCAGTGTTTTCCCTAGATTTGGACATTCCATTTAGAAAAAGGCGCCGGCAAAGGGCTGGTCGCCCAGCCCGTCAGCCCATGGCATCCGGGCCCAGACTTTTGACGCGGCCCACATAAGCGCCGACGTGTCGCGCCATGCGTCGCCAGGCCGCGTCGGCATCGCCGGCCTCGATGGCGTCCATCACCACTTGGTGCGCGCGTGCGACCGTGGCGCGGATATCGGGAGGGCTGAACTCCTGAAGATCAGTGGCCTGATAGACCGTCTGGGCAAAGGCATTGACAAAAGCACTCAGGAGCTCGTTGTGGGCTGAATGTACCAAATTGACGTGCCACTCGAGGTTGGCGCGCAAGAAGGCCGCCACATCGTGGAGATCGGTCATGAGGCGGCGGTGACACTCGCGCAAGACCTCCAGGTCGTCGTCGGTCCGGTGCAGTGCCGCCAGCCGCGCCGCATAAGGCTCAATGGCTTCGCGGACCTCTAGCACCGAGGCCAAGCGGATGTTTTGCCCCCGGATAAAGATACCAATGGACCGCTCTATGGTTTGCAGGCTCGGCCGGATCACCTCAGATCCGCCATTGCGTCCGGTGCGGGTGGCAATCAAACCTTCGACTTCGAGGATGCGCAGCGCCTCCCGAACCGATGCACGGGAAAGGCCGGCTTGTTCAGCCAGGTCCCTTTCGTTGGGAAAAATGGCACCCACACGCAAACGACCGTCCAGGATCTGTTCGCGCAAATTGTCGGCCAGCACATCGGCAGCCTTGGGCACATGAATGGGATAAAGATTAAGCATGCGAATCCTTGAAGCAGGATTCTAGAGGGGCGCAAAACGCAGCTCAGGCGGAGAGCAGGATCGTCTCAGGCGAGGCAGAAAACAAAACGCCCAGCCATATCTTGCGAACAGGCTGGGCGGCTTGCGGGCTGTAAGAGCCTGACGATGTCCTACTTTCACACGGGAGTCCGCACTATCATCGGCGCTAAGTCGTTTCACTGTCCTGTTCGGGATGGGAAGGAGTGGTACCAACTTGCTATGGTCATCAGGCATAAAGGGTTGGCAACCTGCACATGGCAGGCCACCCAATTCATAGAGCTGTATCAGCACAATTTAGAGGTGGTGTGCTTTAAACACACCTTTTGACTGCGTCACTTGGCATAACAACCCTGACGACTTCAAGAATCATCAAAGTTATAGGGTCAAGCCGCACGAGCAATTAGTATCAGTTAGCTTAACGCATTACTGCGCTTCCACACCTGACCTATCAACGTCCTGGTCTTGAACGACTCTTTAGGGGGCTCGAGGCCCCGGCAGATCTCATCTTGAAACGAGTTTCCCGCTTAGATGCTTTCAGCGGTTATCTCTTCCGAACTTAGCTACTCGGCAATGCCACTGGCGTGACAACCGATACACCAGAGGTTCGTCCACTCCGGTCCTCTCGTACTAGGAGCAGGCTTCCTCAAATCTGCAGCGCCCACGGAAGATAGGGACCAAACTGTCTCACGACGTTTTAAACCCAGCTCACGTACCTCTTTAAATGGCGAACAGCCATACCCTTGGGACCGGCTACAGCCCCAGGATGAGATGAGCCGACATCGAGGTGCCAAACACCGCCGTCGATATGAACTCTTGGGCGGTATCAGCCTGTTATCCCCAGAGTACCTTTTATCCGTTGAGCGATGGCCCTTCCATACAGAACCACCGGATCACTATGTCCTGCTTTCGCATCTGCTCGACTTGTCAGTCTCGCAGTTAAGCACGCTTATGCCATTGCACTATCGTCACGATGTCCGACCGTAACTAGCGTACCTTCGAACTCCTCCGTTACGCTTTGGGAGGAGACCGCCCCAGTCAAACTGCCTACCATGCACTGTCCCCGATCCAGATAATGGACCTAGGTTAGAACCTCGAACACACCAGGGTGGTATTTCAACGTTGGCTCCATGCGATCTAGCGACCACACTTCAAAGCCTCCCACCTATCCTACACAGATCTGTTCAAAGTCCAATACAAAGCTACAGTAAAGGTTCATGGGGTCTTTCCGTCTTTCCGCGGGGAGATTGCATCATCACAAACATTTCAACTTCGCTGAGTCTCGGGAGGAGACAGTGTGGCCATCGTTACGCCATTCGTGCAGGTCGGAACTTACCCGACAAGGAATTTCGCTACCTTAGGACCGTTATAGTTACGGCCGCCGTTTACTGGGACTTCAATCAAGAGCTTGCACCCCATCATTTAATCTTCCAGCACCGGGCAGGCGTCACACCCTATACGTCGACTTTCGTCTTTGCAGAGTGCTGTGTTTTTAATAAACAGTCGCAGCCACCGATTTTTTGCAACCGCTTTTAGCTCCATCCGCGAGGGACTTCACTGACTTGCGGCACACCTTCTTCCGAAGTTACGGTGTCAATTTGCCGAGTTCCTTCTCCCGAGTTCTCTCAAGCGCCTTAGAATACTCATCTCGCGCACCAGTGTCGGTTTGCGGTACGGTCGTGTGTAGCTGAAGCTTAGTGGCTTTTCCTGGAAGCAGGGTATCACTCACTTCGGCAGCAAGCTGCCTCGTTAACACCTCTCATCTAAGCCCGGCGGATTTGCCTACCGGGCACGACTACGGGCTTGAACCAACTAATCCAACAGTTGGCTGAGTTAACCTTCTCCGTCCCCACATCGCACTACACATCGGTACAGGAATATTGACCTGTTTCCCATCAGCTACGCATCTCTGCCTCGCCTTAGGGGCCGACTCACTCTACGCCGATGAACGTTGCGTAGAAAACCTTGCGCTTACGGCGAGGGGGCTTTTC